>PDWJ01001080.1_pt1 | contig 35680 bp, 27 predicted proteins | sample 1430881 | NCBI WGS metagenome assembly PDWJ01 (sample SAMN01162460, study PRJNA174530) | Oral metagenome, whole genome shotgun sequencing project. | biome: Marine environment; feature: Marine mammal; material: Swab sample of the gingival sulcus; isolation source: swab sample of gingival sulcus...
CGCATTTGCTCTGTGCGATTGTCAATCAGCCCCAAGTGATGATAGGCGCGCTTTAACATAACGCGACCACGCGGTGTTCTGGCGATAAAGCCAATTTGCATCAGATAGGGTTCATAGACATCTTCAATTGTCTCGCGTTCCTCACCGGTGCTGGCCGCCAAATTGTCAATGCCAACCGGTCCACCGTCGAAATTTTCAGCAATTGCCAATAATAGCTTGCGGTCGACAATATCGAGGCCTAAATTATCGATTTCTAATAGACCTAGCGCCTGTTGGGCAACATCACGCGCAATATGACCATCGCACTTTACCATGCTGTAATCACGCACGCGGCGCAACAGCCGATTGACAATACGCGGAGTACCACGACTGCGCCGCGCAATTTCCAGTGCTGCCTGCCGGTCGATCGTAATATCCAAGATACGCGCTGAACGCTCGACAATGGTCTGCAACTCAGTTTCTGTATATAAATCTAATTTGCAGATAACGCCAAAGCGATCGCGTAGTGGTGAAGTCAACAAGCCGGCACGGGTGGTTGCACCAATCAGCGTAAACTTCGCCAAGTCAATTCGTACGCTGCGCGCCGCCGGGCCTTTGCCAATCATTATATCCAGGCAAAAGTCTTCCATTGCCGGATAAAGCACTTCTTCAACGGTGCGATTCAAACGGTGTATCTCATCGATAAATAAAACATCACCGGGTTTTAAATTGGACAAAATAGCCGCTAAATCGCCCGGCCTTTCTATGGCTGGACCCGATGTAACCTTTATCGACACGCCCATTTCATTGGCGATAATTTGCGATAAGGTCGTCTTGCCCAGTCCGGGCGGGCCATACAGCAAAACATGGTCGAGCGGCTCGCCGCGCATCGTTGCCGCATCGATAAAAATGCGCAGTTTCTGTTTAGTTTTTTGCTGCCCGATATAACTATCCAAGGTCTTGGGGCGCAGCGACAAGTCGCCGTCATTGTCTCCCTCGATAAAATCGGGTAGAATAATTCTATCGTTTTCCATATTATCTCTTTAAGGCGTACTTAATCGCCTCTTCTACTGTCAGCGTAGACGTGTCTATGCCTTGTAACATCAACTTGATTTCATCTCTCTGAAAGCCAAGACCACTGAGTGCTAGCAACACCTCATCGGAAGGCTGGGTTATCTTAATAGCATCGGCTGCAACCTCATCCGGCAAGCTGGCACCATACTGCTTGACAAACTTATCCTTTAATTCGACGATTAAACGCTGTGCTGTTTTTTTGCCTAAACCGGGTAGTTTAGTCAGTTTTTTTTCGTCGGCGCTAATAATCCACAATAAAATATCACTGTAATCGGCCTGTGAAATCATATTCATGGCAACGCGCTGACCAATGCCGCTGACGCCAATTAGGTGCGTGAAAAACTCGCGCTCACGGCGCTGCGAAAAAGCGCACAGACTGTGATCATCTTCTTTGACCAATAGCTTAACAAACAGCTTTTTAACTTGGCCAACCGTCAAATCAGACAATGTCGTAGTCGATGCCAGCGCATAATAACCGACGCCGGCGACGTCTATCACGACATCGTTAAGACCTTTTTCTACTATGGTGCCTTCTAAATAATCATACATATTTTACTCGCAATCTGCTTCTGGTGCCAGGCAACGACTCGCAGACAGCTATGCTGTTGCTCACTTGTGCCAGACACCACCACTTTCCACTTTCCACTTTCCACTAATAAATTATATCACATATGTCAATAAACTGTCACGCATGGTTTATTAGCGTTTTTTGGCCATTTTAACGCGCTCGTTATGCGTCAAATACTGCTTGCGTAGGCGAATGGCGTCAGGCGTTACCTCAACCCACTCGTCATCGGCAATAAAGGAAAGCGCTTCTTCCAACGTAAAACTGCGCGGCGCCTGAACATTAAGTGCATCATCACTGCCGGAAGCACGCGTATTGGTTAGTTTTTTATTTTTTGTCGGATTGACGACCAGATCGTCCGCCCGATTGTGTAGACCGATAATCATGCCTTCATAAACCGGCTCAGATGGTGCAATAAACAGTGTGCCGCGCTCTTGAATATTGTACAGCGCATAGGCCATGGCAACGCCGTTTTCACCGGAGACAATTGCGCCCATCCGTTCTGAGGCAATTTCACCGACATGCGCTGCATAGTGATCAAAGCGTCTTAAAAATGTGCCCTCACCACGCGTATCGTTAATAAACTCGGCGCGAAAACCGATTAAGGCGCGCGTTGCGACGGTGTATTCAACCGTCGTAAAACCGTTTTCGCTAAACATATTGCGCATCACGCCTTTACGCTGATTTAATTTACGAATAACCGTACCGATAAATTGATCGGGCGCTTCGATATTGACAATCTCCATCGGTTCACAAAGCGTACCGCTGCGATTGCGACGTAAGATGACTTCCGGCTTCGACACACTGAGCTCATAGCCCTCGCGACGCATATTTTCAATTAACACTGACAGATGCAGCTCCCCCCTACCCGATACCGTGTAAGCGTCGCTGTTGACAATTGCCGCTACTTTGAGGCCGACATTGGTTTCGCATTCGCGATCGAGTCGTTCCTTAATATGACGCGTTGTTAAGTATTTGCCGCTCTTACCGGCAAACGGTGAACTGTTGATATAAAAGTTCATCGACAAGGTGGGCGCTTCGATATTTAACATCGGCAGGGCGACCACTTTATCGACTTCACCAATTGTTTCGCCAATTGAAATATCATCGATGCCACTGATTAATACCAGTTCGCCGGCAGCGGCTGACTGAACAGCGCTGCGCTTTAGCCCCTCATAGACAAACAGACCGGCTATTTTTTTATTGACAATACTACCGTCGCGTTTAGCAACGGCAACAGTCGATTGCGCTTTTATTTCACCATGGAGCACCCGGCCAATGCCAAGGCGACCGATATAATTATCATAGGCCAGTGACGAAATCTGCAATTGCAGTAGTTTTTCACTCGATTGATAGGGTTCAACATGGCTGGTGATCGTTTCAAATAAAGTGGCAATCGTCTGGTCATTATCTTCAATTTCACGTTTGACAATGCCTTTTTTTGCTATGCCATATAATATCGGAAATTCAAGTTGTTGATCAGTCGCGCCCAACTCGACGAACAGATCAAATGTCAAGTCAACCACTTCGTCGGCTCTTTGATCGCGTTTATCTATTTTATTGATCAATAAAATTGGATTTAGCCCTTCAGCTAGCGCTCGCTTCAATACATAACGCGTCTGTGGCATTGGACCTTCGCTGGCATCGACCAACAAAATAACCGTATCAACGGTTTTAATGATGCGGTCGACTTCAGATGAAAAGTCAGCGTGGCCCGGCGTATCGACAATATTAATTTTATAGTCTTTGTAACGCAAAGAACAGTTTTTAGCATATATAGTAATGCCGCGTTCGCGTTCGATATCGTCACTATCCATGATGCACTCGACCGGTGTTTCGTGATCAGAAAAAGTACCGCTCTGGGCAAGCATGGCATCAATTAAGGTCGACTTACCGGCGTCGACGTGAGCAATAACGGCAACATTTATTATTTTTTGCATAGTTTCCCTCCAGATTTGCAACATCTTAGTTTATCATGTCAATCGTCTAAATACCAGCAAAATATACACAAATTGTCTAAAATATGGTATTATTTATTGACTAATATAACCATGGAGGATTTATGAAAAATTTATTGGCTATTGTGCTCGCCGGCGGACTGCTCTTGGCAACGGGTGGCTGTGCCACTCAGACGACTGAACGGCAAGTAACTGAGACGGCTAGTGAGCAACAGCTTAGTCAAACGACAACGCAACCTGTCACTACTTCTAACGATGCACCGCAAACTATTGAATCAAGAACGATTGAGCCGACTACAAATAACAGTTTTAATACCAGAACGGCAACTGAAAAAAACGTGACAACGACTGACAGCGCGAGTCGTTTTGTCGCCAAAACCACCGATAATATAGCGACAACGGCGCCGACTACAGCTAAAGCGACTACGACTAAAGGTTTTGCTCTAGAAAAAACAACAACTGACGAGCAATCTACTGACGGTGCAGAGCTGGACTTTTATCTGATTTGCGGCGGATGGGAAAGCTCGGCCGAGGGCGGCTCATATTATGTTTTTAATAAGGATAAAACCTTTTATTGGTATAAGAGTGCAACCGATTTAAACGATAACTATTACAGCGGAACGATTACTGTATTGAAGGGCTATGAAGCAATTAGAGATCTTGGTCTTAGAGAAGCAGGTCTACTTGAATTGATCGTATTGTCAAAGGGTCAAGTGACTTCGTCTGATATTTATTCGCTTTCACTGACACCCACCTATTTAGTCTCGGATGGCATTGACAAAAGCGATACTTTAGAAGATGTTGTTTTAAAATTGTTATTTATCTACATCGATGAAAGCAACGCTCAGGGCTACAATCTTAATACCGGCGATACTTATTACTTTATTAAAAATGATAAACCGCTCGAATAATCACAACCACCAGCTCAGCTGGTGGTTATGATTATTGTACTTACTCACATAGATAACATGATACAAAGTGATTTGGCGACACTTCTTTTAATGTCGGTTCGCCCAGCTCACACTTTTCACGTACTTTTGGGCATCTATTTGCAAAGCGACAGACATTAGGCGGCTCAATTGGCGAAGTGATTTCTCCCTCCAACAAAACGCGTTCACTCTTGTAGTGAATATCCGGTACCGGTATGGCACTTAACAAGGCCTTGGTGTACGGGTGAATCGGATTATCAAATAACTCTTCAGCCGGCGCCTTTTCGATTAGCCTGCCGAGATACATTACACCAATGTCATCGCTAAAGTGATTGACCACTGATAGATCGTGCGTGATAAACATATAGGTCAAATCCATTTTCTTTTGCAACTGCTTCATCAAATTTAGTATCTGTGCCTGAATTGATACGTCAAGCGCCGAAACCGGTTCATCACAGACAATAAATTTAGGATTCAGCGCCAAGGCGCGCGCAATACCAATACGCTGGCGGCGACCACCGTCAAGCTCATGTGGATAGGTATTGAAAAAGCGTTCTGCCAAGCCGACCAGTTCCATCGTTTCTAAAACCTTATCGATCATTTCTGCTTTTGTCTTATACATTTTGTGAATGATCATCGGCTCCATAATGGTTTGACTAATCGTCTTGCGCGGGTTAAGCGACGAAAACGGATCTTGAAAAATCATTTGCAAATCTTTGCGTTTATTGCGCATTTCAAGCGCAGTCAGTTGGCTTAAATTTTCACCTTCAAAGAAGATATCGCCACCGGTCGGCTCTAATAGACGCAAAATAGTACGCCCGGTCGTCGACTTACCACAACCGGATTCACCGACGATGCCAAGCGTCTTGCCTTTTTCAATTGAAAAGCTGACGTCATCAACGGCGTGCAACATGCCGCGCTTGGTCTTAAAATATTTTTTTAAACCCTTTACTTCGAGAATTGGATTAGCCACGTTCAATCTGCCCCCCTTCAACGATGTTTTCTGCCGTATACAAATGGCATTTGACATAGTGTGTTGTATTGCGATGTACTAATGGCGCCGCTTGCTGTGCGCAAAGCTCTGTCGCATAATTACAACGCGGATGAAATGGACAGCCCGTCGGCAAGTTCATCGGGTCGGGCATAAGGCCTTTAATCGGTTTTAATTCAGCACTGCGATTTTTCATATTGGGCAGCGAGTTGAACAAACCCTCAGTATAAGGATGACGCGTGTTGTCAAAAATATCTTCTAAGGTGCCCTGTTCAATGATTTCACCGGCGTAAACTACCGATACGCGGTCACATATTTCGGCGACAACACCAAGATCGTGTGTAATCATCAACAGCGATGTATCATACTCTTTTTTAAGATCACGCATCATCGCCAACACTTGTGCCTGAATGGTAACATCAAGTGCCGTCGTCGGTTCATCGGCAATTAAGATACTCGGTTTACAAGCCAAGGCAATGGCAATGACGACGCGCTGCTTCATGCCACCGGAAAATTGATGCGGAAACTCTTTGCCACGTTCAGCCGGTATACCAACCAATTCCAGTAATTCATGGGTTCGTTTCAACGCTTCTTCATATGATACGTCTTCGTGAAAGTCGATAACTTCGGCAATTTGATCTTCAACCGTTATAACCGGATTGAGCGATGTCATTGGATCTTGAAATATCATCGACACTTCGCTACCGCGAATATCGCCCATTTCCCTTTCGCCCAGTTCAAATATATTTTTGCCATTGACGCTCACTGTACCGGCAACGTAAACGCCGGGCGGTTCGGCCACTAATTTTAAAATCGATAGACCGGTTGTCGTTTTACCGGCGCCGGTTTCACCGACCAAACCATGCGTTTCACCCTTCTGTAAAATTAAGTTCATGCCATTGAGTGCTTTGACGACGCCATCGTCGGTGCGATATTCGACGTAGAGGTCTTTAATCGACAGAACGGTTTCACTTTTGTCGATCTGATTCGCCTGTGGATTCGTTTGATTTACGTTATTCATTATATCTCCTACTGTCACATGTACTTATTTTAGTCTTGGATCAAGTGCGTCGCGCAAGCCATCACCTAATAGATTAAGTGCCAAAATGGTCACGATAATAGCCAGGCCGGGAAACAATGTCAAGTAGCCGTAATTGACCAAATAGGGTCTATTTTCAGCTAACATCGCGCCCCACTCCGGCATCGGCGCCTGCACGCCTAAGCCCAAGAAGCTGAGGCCGGCAATTGTTAAAATAATCGTCGCTACACTGAGTGTCGTCTGCACGATAACCGGTGCCAAACTATTGGGAATGACGTGTTCTAAAATAATTCTAAAATCAGTTGCACCAATTGCTTTAGCAGCTTCGACATACTCATTATCGCGCACTGTCATTACCGAGCTACGCACAATGCGCGCAAAACGCGGCACTGTTGCAATGCTGAGCGCAACGACCAAATTTTGCATACTTGGCCCAAGCGCCGCCATAATAGTAATGGCAAACAAGGTACCGGGTATCGCCAAGAAAACGTCCATCAAGCGCATAATGATATTATCGACAATTTTACCATAGTAGCCGGCAATGGCGCCTAGGATACCGCCCAAGGTTAAGGCAATTGCCACCGCCGCAACACCGACACTAAGCGAAATACGCGAACCGTAGACAATTCTAGCCAAAACGTCGCGACCCATGCTATCAGTGCCAAAAGGATGCTCCGGCGAAGGCCACTGTAGACGATTTTTGATATTTTGATTGATAACGTCCTCATCATAGTCATAAATTACACCTGACAACAAAGCCATTGATGTCAATAGAATAATGATAATTAATCCAAGTATCGCCGTTTTATTTTTAAATAAACGCCGCATAATATCTTTTAACTGACTTTGTTTGCGGTATTTTTGAGCGACATCTTTAGCTTTTGCGTGTTTTGTGTTTGTCATAATGTCCCCCTTATGAATACTGCGCGCGAATACGCGGATCAATAAACGCGTAAAGCAAGTCAACAATTAAATTAACGACTGAAAAACAGAGCGTAAAGACGATAATACAACCCATTACGCTGGGGATATCGCGTCCGCTAAGCGACTGAATCATAAAGCGACCAATACCGGGTAAGCCAAAGACAGTCTCGGTTAAAACCGAACCGGCTAACAGCGAACCGATTTGTAAGCCAGCAACTGTCACCGTCGGAATCAGCGCATTGCGCAAGGCGTGTTTGCGAATGACTTTGCCATACGGCAGGCCCTTACTACGCGCCGTGCGGATATAATCTTGACGAATGACTTCGAGCATTGACGAACGCGTCACACGTGCAATCGAAGCCATACTTAAAAAGCCAAGCGAAATGCCGGGTAAAACAAACGATTGCCAAGTTTGAGCACCTGAAGCCGGAAACCAGCCGCGCTTTTGGGCAAATTCAATTAACAGCATTAGACCGAGCCAAAATACCGGAATCGAAACACCGGCTAAGGCAATCATCATACTAACACCGTCAATCCAAGTATTCTGTTTAATAGCAGCTATAATACCTAATGGAATTGAAAAGACGACAGCAATCAAAATTGCCGCCACAGATAATTTAATCGTGGTCGGTAGACGCGCCGCAATTTCCTCAACGACGCCAACCTTTGTTTTATAAGATATGCCAAAATCGCCTCTGATTAGCTTTAGCATATAATTCTTGTATTGTATTAATACATGGTCGTTAAGACCGAGTTCTTCTCTTAACTGTTCAATGGCCTCCGGCGTCGCCTGTTCGCCAAGAATCGATTTAACGGGATCGCCCGGCGCAAGACTCATAATCAAAAACACGATGAGCGTCACACCGATTAACACCGGAATTAAAGCCACAATTCGCCTTAATATGTATCTCCACATTATGTTCTCCTTCAAAGAAAAAGGAGGTTATCCCCAAGGGGAATAACCTCTCTAGCAAAACTGCCTATTATTCCCAACTCCACTCGTTGGCAAAGAATGAGCCACCGGTTGTAATAAAGGTATTTTTAAGACCCGCTTTATGCGCGCTTAAAATATACGTTTGATACAACGGCATTTGGTAACAGTTGTCATTGAGAATCTTAGTAGCCTCTTGTAGAACTTTTTCTCTTTCGGCCTGGTCGATCGTTCTGATTGACTGGTCGATCAAAGCATCGAGTTCCGGATTAGCCGTTCTCGTCTTATTGGAAGAATTGATATTTGATGAATGGTAAACACCGCGCAAGAATGACATCATCTCGTTTGAAGTATAGCCACCGATAAAGCCGGTGAAATTGCCACTTGCCGTTTCGGATAAATATGTCGCCAAGTCCATCGATTTGATTGTCATCTCGATGCCGAGTTCTTTTAAGTTGCTCTGAATAACTTCGGCTGCGCGACGCTTGGTGTCATTTGAACAAATAACATCAAGTGTAATCGTCGACGGATCGCCACCCCAAGCGGCCATGTATTCCTTGGCTTTTTCAAGGTCAAATGAATCAAAGCCTTCCGGATTTTCACCCAACATGCCCATCGGCGTTTGTGACTGCGCAACAACACCCATGTCATTAAGCGCAACGATTAATACGTCTTCTTTATTGATTGCGGCATTGATTGCCTTACGAACGTTGATATCATCAAACGGTGCAACTTCGTTGTTAACAGTCAGCCAGCTGTGTGAAACACTGGGCTGCTTCATAACGACGACATTGCCATTGCCCTCTAAGCTCATAACTGAGGTTGAGTCAAGTTCGATAATATAGTCAACTTCACCTGCTTCAATGGCGATTGTACGAGCAGCGCCCTCCGGAATTATGCGCCAAACGATATTTTTAATCTTTGCTGCACGTTCTTTATCAAAGTAGTCTTCAAATGCCGTAAAGGTAATTTGCTCGCCGCGTTTCCATTCGACAAATTTATAGGGACCAGCGCCAATTGGATTGCTATTAAAGTCATTACCAGAATCTAATAAAGCCTTTGGAACAATGTAATTGCCATGGTGTGACAAGTCATATAACAGGCTGGCTGATGGTCCATCAGTTGTAATTTTAACCGTCAAATCGTCAACTTTTTCGACCGTAACAAATGACTTGGTGTAAGATGCTACATCGGGTGATTCCTTGGCATTGAGCAATGAAGCGACAACGTCATCAGCTGTCATTGTTGAACCATCGTGGAATTTAATGCCTTCGTGTAGTGTCATTAGCCAAATTGTTGCATCGCCACTTTCATCATTCTCGGTTTTGTACTCAGCAACCAAATCGGGTTGTGGATTAAGTTCTTTGTCTAATCTAAACAAACCATTATAGATTAAACGGTTGACATAGTCACCGGCGACCGCATTGTGCTCGGCAGTTGTCAAAGACGGCGTTTCATCTGCTGTACAAATAACGACTGTATCTTTGTCAATAGCCGGACCCGCTTTAGGATCAGATGTGTCAGTTGGCTGTGCTGCTGTTGTTGTATCTTGTCCGGCAGCGCCTGATTCAGCCGGTGCATCAGTGCTGGCAGTACTGCCACCGCCACCACAACCCGTCAAGGCTACTGCTAAAACTAAAATAAGGACCAACAACAGTTTACTTCTTTTGAAAATGCTCATACATTACCCCTTTCTTGATATGGTTATAAATCCCAGATTATTCACAAAAACGCTTTTGATTGATTCTCACTGTTGTGAATATTCTGCCTATTATTATACACGAAACAAAAAATGGCGTCAACAAGATTGCGACATCGAATTAAGTGCAGTACACTTATTTGCAATTGATTGCGCTATTCTAGCCATATAGAGCGTAACATCTTTCGGGTTGTGCAGCTGCTTTAAACTACCATCAGCCGTGACAATTTTGCTGCTGGTTGCAGCGCCAAAAGCTAAGATGGTCTGTTTTTCTTCAATTATTACAATATTGTAAAGTGATTCCTTGTTCATTAAACTATAGCCGACGTTTTCGAGATTGCCCAACATCTGCTTTTGGCGATACATATAATATGGGTAATAATTGGCTTGGCGCAGCAAGACTGCCGCCTGCTGTAATTGTCGACTGGTGATTTCCGATGCACCATAGTGTTTATCTAATTTGGTCTCTGCCAAGTGCGAACCGCGTTTTAGCGCCAACGTATGAATTGTAATATTATCTGGTTGATAAGACATCACCTGCTGCAATGATTGCTTAAACATGACGACATTTTCACCGCTTAAACCGGCAATTAAGTCGGCATTAATTGCCTTAAACCGGTACTTTTTTGCCAGCTCAAAAGCACGCCTAATATCGTCGCTACTATGTGAACGGCCAATTTTTTGTAAGCTAATATCGTGCATGGTCTGCGGATTAATACAAATGCGATTCACACCATTGCGCTTGAGAACAGCCAGTAACACATCGTCAATTAATTCCGGGCGACCGGCCTCAAATGTTATTTCGCGTATCTTTTCAGTTTGATAATAGCGCCTAATGATGGCAAAAATCCTGTCAATTTGTTGCGCTGTCAGCAATGCCGGCGTACCGCCACCAAAGTAAACTGCATCGATATAGCGATTAGCACAGGCTTCGCCTAATCCTTTTAGTTCGGCAATTAAAGCCGCAACATAACGCTCAATAACAGCGCTGCCGCGCTTTGCCGGTAATGCTGTAAACGAGCAATAATTACAACGCGTCGGGCAAAAAGGTATGCCGATATAAATTGAAAAAGCGTTGCGCTTTAAATTTGCCAAATAAGGTCTTTCCGCTTGACATATTTCCAACAGCAGATTAATTTTAGAGTTGCTCAGATAATATTTTTCAGCTAGTATTGTAGCGATTTGTCTCTTATTGTAACCGTCGTCAAACAAACTATTGACTAGTTTTGTCGGTCTAACACCAACTAAAATACCCCATGCGGGGCGATAGTGATAATAATCTGCTAAGCAATCGAATAAACTTTTAATGATCGCACGCTTAACAACAGCGTTATCACGCGATGGCAGAAGCTCTGTCTTAGTGTTCTGAATAATCAATTCGCCCTGCTTTAGTTGCGTTTCAATAGCAATTTTGATTGGACCGGCAATTAATCGACTAATGATGTGGTTTGTCGCTGGCGACTGAAAATTAACATTCGTCGAAATGCACTGTAAATCGCCACTAAACAATCGGGCAATCTGTTGACACTGTGGCTGACAGTTATGTCCAATAAGATAAATGTTCATTTTAAGAAAGGATTATCTCTTATTTCGTCACGTAGTGTGCTCGACATGCCGTGCCCACTATAGACGGTTAAACGATGTGACAGTTTTGTTAGTTTTTCGAGTGATTTACGCAATACCGTCATGCTGCCACCGTATAAGTCAGTACGACCGACCGAACCGCGAAAAAGCGTGTCACCGGCAAATAACCAGTTACCGGTGACGATACACATACTGCCCCTACTATGGCCCGGCGTATGATAAAAATCAAACTGTTGGCCGATTAGGTTGAGCGTTTGATCGCCTTCAATATACTGATCGACTTTTACTGTGGTTGGTTTGCCACCAAACATCGTACTATAATTCTTAGCGGGATCTACCAGCATATCGCGCTCTTCTATATGGGCGATCACTTTGGCGCCTGTCGCACTAACTAAATCGTTGACCCCCATAATGTGGTCGCTGTGTCCATGTGTTAAAATAATATACTGCAGCGTTAAATCGTGCGCCTGCAGAAAATCAACTACTTTATCGGCTTCACCACCACAATCAATAATCAAGGCTTGCTTCGTCTTTTCATTCCACAATAGATAACTATTTGCCGCTAAAATACCAAGCGGCATCGTCTTTAATTTCATATCTTCTCCTAAAATTTTTTCTGGCTATCCAGCAAAATGGTGACCGGTCCATCGTTATTGATTTGCACCAGCATCTCAGCTTGAAAGGTACCACTGGCAACAGTTATACCGTTACTTTTGACCACTTCAATAAAACGCTGATAATACTGACGCGCCTTATCGGGGCGGGCGGCATGCGCATAACTCGGTCGTCGCCCCTTACGGGCATCGGCCAATAAAGTAAACTGTGAAACGACCAGCATTTCAGCAGCGACATCTTTTAGCGATAAATTCATCACGCCGTCAGCATCATCAAATATGCGTAAATTGACAATTTTTTCGGCTAAATAAGCAATATCTTTGTCAGTATCAGCTTGCTCAACCCCCAATAAGACATTAAGCCCCTTGCCTATTTTGCCGACAACTGTGCCGTCGACACTAACTGACGATGATTTAACTCTTTGTACCACTGCGCGCATAGTTCCCCCTAACCGACGACGCGCCGCACCTCAATAACATCAGGTAAGCGTTTAAATCGTGCGATAATCTTTGATAATTGTTCAGTATTTTTAATCTCTAAAATAAAGTTAATATAAGCCAAATCATCTTTACTGCGCTTGGCATTGACACCGGTAATATTGACATTGATTTCACCCATCAAATTGGTAATCTCCGACAATAATCCCTTGCGATCGGCCGCAACGATTTGTATTTCGGTTTCATACGACTCTACTTCTTCATTGTCCCAGTGCACTTCAATAAAACGACTGCGTACTTCTTCGGTATTCTCTAAATTGCTACAATCTAGTCGGTGCACCGTAATGCCGCGGCCGCGCGTGATAAAGCCAATAATGCGATCGCCCGGCAGTGGATTGCAACAGCGTGCGAAGCGAATGCTGGTATTGTCAATACCATCGACGACAACCCCTTGATTGGCCTTTTGACTAGGTCGCTTTACTGACGCTTTATAATTCAACTCTTCCAGTTGAACGGAGCGATCTTCATTCTTCTTGCGTTCGGCCTCTTTGTATAGCTCGCGCAATTTGGGGATGATTTGACCGGTTAAAATACCGCCGTAACCAACCGAAGCGTACAGGTCGTCAAGCGAATGTACAGTTAGTCGTTTCAAAATTTTATTGAGCCACTCAGCCTTTAAGAAATCGGCCATATGAAAACCGTTGCGCCGTACCTCGCGCTCAATCATCTCTTTGCCTTTTTCGATGTTTTCTTCGCGTCTCTCTTTTTTAAACCAATGTCTAATTTTATTTCTGGCTTCTGAGCTCTTGACAAATTTCAACCAATCGCGACTGGGCCCAGCGGCATTTTTGCTGGTAATAATCTCGATAATTTTACCATTTTCTAATACGAAATTTAGCGGTACAATGCGCCCGTCAACCTTGGCGCCAATACAGCTATTGCCGACCGCCGAGTGTATTTTATAGGCAAAATCAATTGGCGTAGCACCCATCGGCAGTTCAATCACTTTGCCGCGCGGTGTAAAAGCGTAAACCATATTGGAAAAAACATCAACTTTAAGACTTTCGACAAATTCCTCCGGTGTTTCCATATCTTTTTGTATTTCCATCATCTGTCGAAGCCAAGCCAGTTTTTCATCAAGTTTACCAATATCGCTATTGCCTTCTTTGTATTTCCAATGAGCAGCGATACCGTATTCGGCCACTTGATGCATTTCTTCAGTGCGAATTTGTATTTCAAACGGATCGCCAGTATTGCTAATCAGCGTGGTATGAAGTGATTGGTACATATTGGCCTTGGGCATCGCTATATAGTCCTTAAAGCGACCCGGTATCGGCTTCCACATGGTGTGAACAATGCCGAGCGCACCATAGCAGTCTTTAATTGAATCGACGATAATACGCACTGCGGTAATATCAAATATTTCATCAAAGTTCTTATTTTGAAACTTCATTTTCTTATAAATCGAGTAGATATTTTTAGAGCGGCCATATATTTCTGGAAAAATGTCGACTAGTGCCAATTCTTTCTTTAGCATGCCAATAACGCTTTCAATAAATGATTCACGATCAGCCCGTTTGCGATTTATTTTAGTGACCAAATCACGATAGCCGGCCGGATCGAGGAATTTTAAGCTCTCATCTTCCAGTTCCCATTTAATCTTAAAAATACCAAGTCGATGGGCAATCGGCGCGTAAATTTCCAGTGTTTCACGTGCCTTTGACTTGCGCTTAGCATCAGTCTGATATTCAAGGGTGCGAATATTATGTAAGCGGTCAGCCAATTTAATTAAGATAACGCGAATATCTTCGGTCATCGCCAAAAACATCTTGCGTAGATTCTCGGCTTCGCGTTCCTCTTCTGTTTCATAGTGAATCTTACCGAGTTTGGTAACGCCATCGACTAAATATGCCACCGGCGTACCAAAGCGCTCGGCTATCTCTTCAAAGGTAAAGGGCGTATCTTCGATGACATCGTGCAATAAACCGGCGATTAAGGTATCTTGATCCATTTTCATATCGGCCAAAATTAATGACACCGCAGTCGGATGAACAAAATAGGGTTCACCCGATTTACGCAGTTGACCACGATGCGCCTCTTCACCAAATATAAAGGCGGCACGCAGACGATCTAAGTCGATGTTTTTTAGTCCAAATGCTTCAATTTTTTTCAAATATTGATTGACTGTCAAAATGCTATCCCCTATTAGTAATTTGTTGGCAACCGGCAAACTGCTTAATTTTCTGCATATAATAAAATGCCTGTTGGTAATTTTGCTTGTCTATATAGTGTTTAACGGCAATTTCCGAAAAAGCCTTTTCCAACTCAAAATGGGTGAACTGGGCAAATTCAAACAAGGCATCTATTTCGGCATCTTCGACCAACCAGTTGCCTTTGGCATCAAAATAGCATTCCTTGTCAAGCAACGAGAAAATCATGCGATGCAGTGAACGATTGCGCGAATTGAACTCCGGTTTTATTGCCTCTAACATCACTGTACTCTTCATCAGATAGGCGATGATAAAGCGCGTAACGCTAGAATTAACGGTAATGTCGCTATTATAGCGGTCTTTGACCAAAAAGTCCATCGCTAAATCATATTTTGCAAGTCGCATATAACCCCAAGCTAACTGATTTTTTATATTGGCTTCGTAAGGTGAATCAACCGATAAATGCGTGTATTCAAGCGCCTTTTTATAGTACTTTATGCCACTTTCGTATTCTGATGTCGCATAATAGATTAGCCCCATCAACTCAAAGGCGCTGATAACGCCAACATTGTTGACTTCTTCAAAGTAGCTGGCTAGGCTCTTTTCAATTTCGCGAATGGCGGCAATTGGCTGTCGTTTAGTCAGGTACATATAACTAAACCAATAGTGCAGCTGCCCGGTGCAGGCATATTTTTGGGCACGCTTGAAATACTGTTCAGCGCGCTTAATGTCCTTGCTGATTTTCAAGGCATCAATGCCCATGCAGAGAAAGTAATGATACTTTTGATCGCTACTCATATGGTCGGTCATCGTCGATAACAACGCCTTGATATCAGAGTAACTCTTGCGGTTTTGGACACTGCAAAATGACATCTTGGCAATAATATAATCCAGTACAAAAGGCGACGCCATAAAATCGCTTTCATTATCTTCTAAATTGTGAAAATGCTTGTTGGTAATATCAAATTCATTAAACATAAATGACTTAAAGAAGAGCACAATATCATTATAACCGGCTACCAAAAAATCATCATCTAATTCCATCGTTAAATTTAAACGATCGTATATTTGCGCCAACAATGCCTCCGACGGATGCACCTCACCCTGCTCTATCTTGCTGAGATACGATGCTGTACAAAGACCTTCACTGACCTGCTTTTGTGATTTATGTTGTAACAGGCGATTTATTTTAATAATAGTACGTGAATTGTCGATATGTCGTTTATCTGTTGTTTTACCCACCGGTTCCTCCTCACTATTAATGAGAATAATTGTAACTGTTCAGTCGAGAGCTGTCATAACTATCTCACTTTAACAAATTTTTTTGCGGGTGATGTTGTACCGGATTTAGGTGTACGATTACATCATCGACCAACTTAAATTGCTTCAACTGATGCTTAATTTGATAACTGATATCGTGTCCCCTAAAGACAGTAAGGTTACCATCAACCGAGACCTTGACAATTAATAAATACTTGACGCCAAGCGGTTTTGAAACCAGTGAATCGAGGTGTTCAACGCCGTCGACAGATTCAACTTTACGGCGCATTTGTCTGGTAATCGAGCCACTTAATGTCGTATCCATCAGCACGTGATAAGAGCTGGCAAAAATTGAAAAGCCGCTGCGAGCAATCCAAATGGCAATTATCATACCAAATACCGCATCAAAAAAGTAAATTTGAAAATAACCCATAACAATGCTAAATAAGGTGAGCAGCGAAATCAAAATGTCGTTGCGGTGATCGGTTGCATTGGCAAAGGCCAATAGGCTGTCGTATTTTTGCGCGGCGTCTATCGTCACAAAATACATGCCGAGTTTTAATACGATAGAGATGACGGCGATGACAACCAACCAAAACGAATAGCGAAAATGCTGATCGCTGAACATTTTTTCAAGTGAACTGCGAAATACAAACGCTGCCACTACGATTAAGCTCATGCTGATGATCATCGAAAACAAATACTCTGCTTTGCCGTGCCCATAGGGATGATCAGAATCACCCGGCTGACCGGAAATGCGGTTGCCAATGTAAGTCATCAGCGAGCAAAAAATGTCGCTGGCGCTATTGGCGCCATCGGCGATCATGGCTTGCGTGCCAGTTGCAAAGCCAACTATCAATTTAATGAACATCAAGAAAACATTACCTACTATGCCGGTTAAGGCAACCAATTTAATGCCATTTGTACGTTCCAAAATATCCTCCTGTATTATAACCGTGTTCTTATTATAGCACGCTTCTAAAAGGCGTTACCAGCTAATATATCTATTTTAAGAAAAAATCTAAAGATAGTTGATTGTCTTCCGGTAAATCGGTCAAGACGCCGTGATGGCGTAGTGCATCGATAACCGAGCGGTTGGCACTGGAGCGATTTTTGATATCCTTAATCGAAATAAACCCGCCATCAGCGCGCGCCGCCACAATCGACTCGGCGGCATTTTTACCGATGCCTTGTAGCGCTCTGAGTGGCGGCAATATCGCGCCGTCTTCGATAATAAAATCACTGGCCGAAGAACGATAAAGATCAATTCGCTTAAACGTAAAACCGCGCGCATACATTTCTAGGGCCGATTCCAAAATAGTATATTGTGACTCTTCTTTATTACTCAGTTTTTCTTGATTAGACCATATGTTAAGTTGATTGGCAACTGCCTGCTTACCTTGACAAATCAGTTGTGCATCAAAATCATCGACCTTGACGGTAAAGTACGTTGCATAATAAGCTAATGGCTGATAGATTTTGAAGTAGGCAATTCGCACTGCCATCATAACGTAGGCCGCAGCATGTGCTTTGGGAAACATATATTTAATTTTAAGGCACGAATCAATGTACCAATCAGGAACTTCGTACTGTCGCATCAACGCCATCTGCTCCTCAGTTAAACCCTTACCCTTACGTACTTTTTCGGTAATCGTAAAAGCCTCTTTTTTGGGTAATCCCTTATCGATCAAATAGAGCATGATATTGTCACGTGTACCAATAACCTCTTTCAAAGTACAGGTGTTGTTCTGAATTAAATCTCTGGCATTGCCCATCCAAACATCAGTGCCATGCGAAAGACCGGAGATTTGCACCAGTTCTTCAATTGTTTTAGGCAGCGCCTCTTTTAGCATACCGCGCACGAATTTTGTGCCAAACTCCGGGATTCCCAAAGTTGCACTGTCAATTGGATAATCATCGTCTAATATTTTTAACGGCTCAATCGACGTAAATATAGCCAGTGTCGCCTTATCATCGAGTGGTATCTGCATAATGTCAATACCGGTCTTGTCCGATAGCATGCGCGCTATGGTTGGCACATCGTGACCTAAATTGTCGAGTTTTAGTATTTTACCGCTCAGTGAATGGTAATCAAAATGCGTCGTAATGACGCCACAGTTGGCATCATTGGCCGGATACTGAATCGGCGAAAAATCATGAATATCCTTATAATTAGGCACAACCATAATGCCGCCGGGATGTTGACCGGTGGTACGCTTGACGCCAACACAGCCTCTTGCCATGCGTTCAACTTCATAATTGCTAACGAAGATATCATTTTCTTCACAGTATTTTTTGACAAAGCCAAAAGCCGTCTTATCGGCAACTGTACCAATTGTACCCGCTTTGTAAGTATAGCCTTCACCAAATAATTCTTCCGTGTAAGCATGGGCATGCGCTTGATAGACGCTGGCAAAATTGAGATCGATATCCGGTTCCTTATCGCCCTCAAAGCCCAAGAATGTCTCAAACGGTATATCAAAACCCTCTTTGATCAGCGGGGTTTGGCAGGTTGGACATATTTTATCGGGTAAATCGGCACCAATTTTATACTGTTCAGGTACGTCAAAATCAACGTGATGACAAGCGCTACAATAATAATGAGCCGGTAGCGGATTAACCTCGGTAATGCCGGCCATCGTCGCTGCAAAGGAAGAACCGACCGAGCCGCGTGAGCCCACTAAGTAACCGTCTTTCATCGACTTGTCAACCAGTTTTTGAGCGATAATGTACATCACGGCATAACCGTGCGTAATAATCGAATCTAGTTCTCTAGTTAGACGCTGTTCGACGATATCCGGTAGTGGATCGCCATACAGTGAATGCGCATTGCCATAACAAATATTGCGCAGTTCAACGTCAGAACCCTCGATAACCGGTGGAAATGTCTTTTCAGGAATTGGTAAAATCGACTCGATCTGATCATTTAGCTGCCATGTATTATAAATAACAATTTGGCGCGCCTTTTCTTCATCGAGATAGTCGAATGACTTAAGCATTTCATCTGTCGTTCTAAAGTAAAGCGGCGCCGCCTGATTGTCGCTGCGCTGGCCAACGCCGGCCAGCAATATTTTGCGATACAGGTCATCTTCCGGATTGAGAAAATGAACATCGCCGGTCGCAATACAAAGCTTGTCGAGCGAATCTGCCAAGTTGATAATCTTAATATTAAAGTCTTTTAATTCCGCATCATCTAACAGCAAGCCCCGTTCAATCAAATAGCGATGATTTTCGATTGGCTGAACTTCTAGGTAATCGTAAAACTGAGCAATTTGGCGTATAGTTTGCTCTTCTTTATTGGCTAAAAGCGCTTGATAGAGTTCGCCTTCTACGCCCGCTGAACCGAGCAATAAATGCTCACGTCTTTCGCGCAATAGTTTCTTTGAGATCAACGGCTTTTTATAGAACGTCGTCATATGAGAATGCGAAATCAACTTATAGAGCTCTTTTAAGCCAATCTGATCAGTCGCTAAAATGGTGACATTGTAAACATCAAAGTGCTTAAAGGACAGTGCCGACTGACCATAGCTGACCAGTTCGGCTAGTGTATGGACACCCTTTGATTCTAATTTTTCAACAAAAATATTAAATATTTTGGCCGTTGCCAAGGCATCATCAACAGCACGGTGATGATTATCAAGTGCCACGCCGAGATGTTTTGCCACCTTGTTTAAGGCAAAGCGCTTAATACCCTTCAACAACAAACGCGCCAATATTAGTGTATCCAACACTGTTGGTGCATAGTCGACATCGACTAATTTAGCTTTTTCTTTGATAAAAGAGACGTCAAAACCGGCATTATGCGCTACCACAGGACAATCGCCACAAAATTCTAAAAAATCGCCAATAACTTCTTTTATTGTTGGTTTATTGGCAACCATATCATCGTTAATACCGGTTAATTCGACAACTTTTTGTGGAATTTTCTTTTCGGGATTAACCAATTGGCTGTAACGATCGATGATCGCGCCGTGTTTGACCTTAATGGCGCCAATCTCGGTGATGCCGTCATAACGTGGTGAAAAACCGGTTGTCTCTAGGTCAAAGACGACATACGAATCATTTAAATTATAAGGCTTGATATTATCGACTATCGACATTTCATCATCGATCATATAGCCTTCAATGCCGTATATAATTTTGAAGTCTTTGCCCTCGCTGGCTTGCATCGCAGCCGGAAAAGACTGCGCGACACCATTATCTGTGACGGCGAGCGCCTGATGCCCCCAGCGCATTGCCGTCTTGATATAATCTTCGGCGGCGGTGATACCATCCATTGCACTCATATTGGTATGCAAATTAAATTCAATGCGTTTTTCGGCTGACTTGTCCTCACGCAGTTTAACGGCGGGTGCCAGATTAATGGCCTGAACATTTAAAACGCTCTCTTTATCAAAGGCGTCAAATTTTTTATAGCCCAGCACGATAAGGCGTGCATTTTCTTTAACGATTTGCTCTAATTTTTCTACTTCCTTTTTTTGCGCAAACAGTTTGCATTTAATAGCATCACTATAATCAGATAGCACAAAGGTAAAAATCACCTTGCCGTTTTTAGTATTGATGCTCTTAGTCTGCAAAACTTCACCGGAGATGGCGATTTGTTCACCATCACCCAACATATCACTCAATTTAACAATTGGCGATGTGATGCGTTTTTTATAAACGATATCGTCGTTACCATTGGTGTTCGGCCGCTTATCAGCTGCATTATTGACTGGTAAATGCTCTGCGATAACCGATTGTAACATACTCTGTAGTTCGTCATCGTTGATTTCATTGACCAGCGGCTCAACTAAATTGACGACGATTTTTTTATTAAAAATAGACTCGAACAGTTTTGCCAGCTGTCGGCTATTGGTCAGATGATTAAAGCGATGATAGTTGCCGATGTGATCAAATAAGCAGTTGATGGCTTCATCGGTCTGTTCAAAGCTAATGGCCGTAGTATCAAATGCGCTGTTATCAAAGATGCGCATCAATAACCAGCGCAATGCCGCGATATCATCTGTTTCTCCACGAAAAGTCGGTTGAATGTCAATCGTTTCAACAAAGGGCAGCTGTTCCAAAATATCAGCTTGTAAGGCCCGCTCTAATTCAGTTGAATAGAGTTCTTCTATTGTCAATTGCAATACTAAACGGTTGTAATCGCGCTGAAAAAAAACCTTATCTATTCTTATTGCCTGCTCGGCACTATATTTTTCTATGATTGATTCAATCATTCTTCCTCCCATGTATCAACCAGTTGTTTTAACTGTTCGAATACTTGGTCGATCGGTACTTTTTTAACGACTTTACCCTTGACAAAGAGCAGCATTTCATCGACGCCACCCGCTAGGCCAATATCGGCCTCGCGCGCCTCGCCCGGCCCATTGACAGCGCAACCCATCACAGCAACGGTAAGCGGTTTGTCAACTGTCGACAATTCGCGTTCAACCCGTTCAACTAATTCGACCAGATTTACATTACAACGACCACAAGTTGGACAGGCCACAATATTAATACCGAATTGTCGCTTCTCTGTGACGCTAAGCAGCGTTTTGGCAATGTCTATTTCATTAAGCGGATCACCCGTAACCGAAATTCTGATTGTGTCGCCGATATCATCAAGCAGCAAAGCACCGATACCAACCGAAGACTTTATGCTGGCATTAAAAACGGTGCCGACTTCGGTAACGCCTAAGTGTAGCGGATAATCGACTTTTTGAGCAATCATCCGATATGCCACTACTGTATCGAGTACGCTTGAGCTCTTCAACGAAATGACAATTTTATCATAGCCACATTTTTCAACCAATGCCACATGCGCTAAGGCACTTTCTACCATTGCCTGCGGTGTTGGCCCGCCAAATTTATCGCGGATGCGCTTTTCAACCGAACCGGAATTGACGCCAATACGCAATGGAATGTTTTTGTCCTTAAGTGCGTCGACAACTGTTTTGAAGCGCTCAAAGTTACCAATGTTTCCAGGATTAAGCCTTACTTTATCGACACCGCTTTCAATCGCCATTAAAGCCAGCTTATAATTAAAGTGAATATCGGCTACCAATGGTATTGATATCTGCTTTTTAATTTGCTTAATGGATTGCGCCGCCAAACCATCGGGCACGGCAACGCGAACGATTTCACAACCCCTGGCCGCCAAGGCGTTAATCTGCTTAACGGTCGCTGCAATATCGCGTGTATCGGTTGTTGTCATCGATTGAATGCTGATGGCGGCGCCACCGCCAATCGTTATGTTGCCGACCTGAACTGGGCGAGTCTGTTTAGCCATAAACTTATCCTAAAACAATCTTACAATATCATTAAAAACGACATAAATCATCAATAGCATCAATAAAGCAAAACCAATTAAGTGAATTTTTTCTTCAATAAATGCCGGTAACTTTCTGCGAAATATTAATTCTAGTGCAATCAACAACAGACGACCACCGTCTAAAGCCGGTATCGGCAATAAGTTCATAATGCCTAAGTTAACCGAAATAATCGCCATTAGTGACATGAAAACGAGCGGCCCTTGGCGCGCCGCCTGACCGGAAATTTGCGCAATGCCGATCGGACCGGTCAGATTATCGCGCGACACCTCGCCGCTGATCAACTTGGGAATAATCTCGATAATCATCCTTGTCGAATCCCATGTTTTTACAAAGGCATAGTATACGGACTGCCCCAACGAAGTTTCCATTTTTTGACTAATGCCTATTATATAGCGCGCCATTTGCTCATTATAACGCGGCGTTAGCTCAACTTGCTTAGTCTGATCAGCGCGTTCAATTTGCAGCAAGATTTTATTGCCCTCGGCGGCATTGATCGCTTCAACAATGTCAAACCAATCGCTGACTGTACGACCATCGACGGCCACTATTTTATCATCGGCTTGTAGACCGGCTTCCATCGCCGGCGTCTCTGCCATCACCGCGCCGATATAATTTTGATTACTGGGAAAACCCTGAAAAAAGAAAATCAAAAAGAACAATACAATGGCCAGTGCAAAATTCATCAAGGGGCCAGCGGCGATGATTAAAAACCGCTGCCAAGCCGGTTTGTTGGTAAAACTACGCGGATTATCAGAAGCATCAAACGATTTTTGTGGTGCATTTTCATCTTCTGCCAGTTCTTTATCAACGCCGTCCTCGCCGAGCATTTGAACGGCACCACCAATTGGTAAAGCGCGTAAACTATAGGTGGTTTCAGCACCTTTAACCTGATAGATGACCGGCCCCATACCAATTGAAAAGTCCTTAATATAAACGCCACAGGCCCGCGCAACCATAAAATGACCCAGTTCATGGAAAAAGACCAAGACGCCGATCATGATGATAAAACTCAATAATGTAAATAGCATATCTACCTCTTTTTTAAGCAAGATGACGTATACTGCCTTACCGCTAAATCGGTTTGCAGGACATCATCAAGTGTGTAATCCTTAATAATTTCAAATTTATCCAGCGCCATTTCGATGCCGCGCGCAATATCATAAAAGCCAATTTTTGCTTCTAAAAATTGCTGCACGAGCACCTCATTGGCCGCATTTAATATACATGGCGCCGTACCACCCATTTGTAAGGCGCGATAAGCAAGTCTCAAACAGGGAAATGCCGCCCCGTCAGGCGCAAAGAAATTAAGTGTCGCAACATCGACTAACGAAAGGCGCTCTAATTGTGTCGGTTCGCGCTGAGGATAATGAAGCGCATAATGAATCGGTAGTCGCATATCTTGAAGGCCTAATTGTGCCATTACAGAACTGTCACAATACTGTACCAGACTGTGAATGATGCACTCCGGATGAACGACAACTTCAATCTGATCGGCTGATATATCAAACAGCCAACGGGCTTCAATCACTTCTAAGCCTTTATTCATTAACGTAGCAGAATCGATCGTGATTTTGCGACCCATTTGCCATTTTGGATGCTTGAGAGCAGCAGCAACGGTCACTTGACGCAATTGTGTCTTATCATAGCCCCGAAAAGGACCACCTGATGCCGTCAAAATTAATTTTTCAACTGCCGATTTTTGATTGCCTTGCAAAGCCTGAAAGATTGCACTGTGCTCACTGTCTACCGGGATGATTTCAGCACCATACTGCTCTGCCAATTGCATGATTTTTTCACCAAAGACGACCAGCGTTTCCTTATTGGCCAGCGCAATGCGTTTAGCGCGCTTAATGGCGGCGATTGTTGGCAGCAGGCCGACTGAACCGACAATTGAGGTCAGCAAGACGTCGTAGTCACAGTCGGCGGCAAATTCGACCAATGCGGCTTGTCCGCTGCTAATAGTCACAGTGGGGTCGCTTACCATGGCGCGCAGCTGATTGTATTTGGAATCGTCAGCGACGTGCAGCCACTGCGGTTTATGTCTGAGATATTGTTGATATAATAATTCGATATTTGACATGCACGCCAAACCGCTAACGGCAATGTCATCGCCAATAATATCTAGCGCCTGTCGTCCAATTGAACCGGTTGAGCCAAGAATTGCCAGCTTCATGTGTTCTCCTAAAAGTATATTGCCGCAAAGATAAAGACAACTGTCGCGGTAAATAAAATCGAATCCAGCCGATCGAGCACACCGCCATGACCGGGTATGATGTCGCCAAAGTCTTTGATACCACAACTGCGCTTAATCTTTGAAGCGGTTAAGTCGCCGATTTGTGAAACGACCGAGCCGACGATAGTCAGCAATATCAAAGCCGGCCAATTGATTTCCGGCAAAAATGCTATTTTAAATACCGCAACCACCAACAGACAACCGAGTACACCGCCAATGGCACCTTCAATTGTCTTATTGGGACTAACCGACTCCAGCAATTTATGTCGACCAAACGATTTTCCTACCATATAGGCAAATAAATCGGTAGCAATGGCCAAAATAAAAACCAACCACACCAAATTATCGGGTCGCTTCGATAATTCGATTGTCAAAACAATCGGCAAATCGACGTAGAGAATGCTAAAAAAAGTTATAATTAAATCGATAAATTTATGCTTCGACTTCAAGTAATAAACCATCATGCCGATAAAGGCAATATAGCCAAATGTCAAGGCGGTCTTCACACTATCTCTGCCATTGTAAAAAATGGACACCGTAATGATAATAACCGTCAAGATTACGGCAATTCTTAACATCGGCTGATAGCCTGCCTTACGATAAGCAGAATTAAACTCAATAACACCGATAATGGTAAAAAAGAGTGCCAAAACTATTAAAAATGGTCCGCGTAAATAAAGAAACAGTAACGAAATTGAACCAACTAATATGCCGCTAATAATTCTCATGCGTGAATTTGATAACATGGTCTCTCCTAAATCCCACCATAGCGGCGCTGCCTGCCGTTGTATACTGCAATGCACTCGTCTAGTGTTTGCGTTGTAAAATCCGGCCAATTTACATCGCTAAAGACAAATTCAGCATAAGCGCTTTGCCATAAAAAGAAATTGCTCAGTCGCTGTTCACCGCTCGTTCTAATGATTAAATCCGGATCGGGTATACCTGCGCTATAAAGATAGTCAGCGACGGCAGCGCTGTCAATTTGACTTGCTGTCAAGCGGTCATCAACGATGCGTTTAATGACGTGTACAATCTCTTGTCTGCCGCCGTAGTTAATACAAACATTAAAGTTTAGACCCTGTCCCGCTGCAGTTTTCTGTTCTGCCAAGCGCATCGCCTTGCGCTGCAACAGCGGCATGCCGTCGATATCACCCAAAAACTTTAATTTAGTGCCCGTTTCAATTAACTCGTCTACTTGATTATGACAAAAATCGACCAGCAACTTAAATAGCGCGCTGATTTCCGCCTTGGGACGGTTCCAGTTTTCAGTTGAAAAAGCGTAAACCGAAAGATGTGCAATACCAATCTCGCCGGCGTAACGGACGATTTGCTTCAATACCTCACCGCCCTTGCGATGACCGGCGACGCGCGGCAACCCCTGCGCCTTTGCCCAACGACCATTGCCATCCATGATAATTGCAACATGATGCGGTACTTTTTCAGCCAGTTTTTCTTTCAATGAATACCCCTCAGTCACTAAACTTCCATAATGTCTTTTTCTTTTTGAGCTAAGGCTTCGTCAATTTGCTTGGAAAAATCGTCAATTGTCTCTTGTACTTCTTTTTCAGCACGCATCAAGTCATCTTCGGTTAACTGATTATCTTTGTTCATTTTCTTTAACAAATCATTGGCGTGACGTCTTTCGTTACGCAATGCAACTTTGGCATCTTCGCCCATATGTTTGATCATTTTTACCAATTCTTTACGACGCTCTTCAGTTAAAATTGGCATCGCAATGCGGATAATTTTACCATCATTAGAGGGATTAACGCCCAAATCGGCCATTTGTATAGCCCTTTCTATATCGCTAATCACCGAAACATCATAGGGCTGTACTTGAATTAAACGGGGTTCCGGCGCCGAAATATTCGCCATTTGCTTAAGTGGCGTGTCGCTGCCGTAATAAGAAACCATCACTCGATCTAAGATATGCGGATTGGCCCGTCCGGCTCTAACTGAAGACAATTCGTCTTTTAAAACGCCAAGGGTCTTTTTCATTTTAACTTTCATCTCATCGTGAACTTTAACGTGCATTAGAATTCCTCCTTAATCGTCGTTCCAATTGTTTCGCCTAAAACAACACGCTTGATATTGTCGGTATCTTTTAAGGCAAATACGGCAATTGGAATATTGTTTTCCATGCAAAGTGTTACTGCAGTTTGATCCATTACGCCCAATCTCTGATCAATCACCTCATTAAAAGTTAAGCGATCGTATTTTACGGCAGTTGGATCATCATTGGGGTCGGCGCTGTAAACACCATCCACTTTTTTTGCCAACAAAATAATCTCAGCAGATATTTCCGCCGCGCGTAGTGCCGCAGTTGTATCGGTCGAAAAAAACGGGTTGCCGGTGCCGGCTGCAAAGATGACGACGCGCCCCTTTTCTAAATGGCGTGTTGCACGGCGCTTGATATATGGTTCAGCAATTTGTCGCATTTCAATGGCACTTAATACGCGCGATGCAACATCTAAATTATCAAGGGCATCCTGCATCGCTAAAGCATTGATAACCGTCGCCAACATCCCCATGTAATCAGCCGTCGCCCGATCCATTTCAGAGCTTGTGCGCCCGCGCCAAAAGTTGCCGCCACCGATCACGATAGCCACTTCAACACCCATTTCAGAAATTTCTTTGATCTGTAAAGCAACGCGCTTAACCATCGCCTGATCAATGCCATTTCCCTTGTCACCGGCTAAGGCTTCGCCGCTCAATTTTAAAAGTATTCTCTTATAAGTCACCTGCACGATTACACCTCCATTATCTACTTAATCCATTATACAATAAATCACGTCAAAAATCTTCCTCGATTTTACATAAAAAAAAAGGAGCATTTGCTCCTTTTCTAAATAATTATTTACTGGCGATAGTGGCAGCGACCTCAGCGGCAAAATCCTCTTCCTCTTTTTCGATGCCTTCGCCCACTTCATAGCGTTTAAACGCCGTTAATTTAATCTCACAACCCAATGCTTTGGCTTTTTCTGCAACCAGTTTGCCAACTGTCAAATCGGCATCCTTAACAAATACCTGTTCCAATAAACAAACTTCTTTAAGCGATTTATTGAGGCGACCGACCACCATTTTCTCGACAATTGCCTGCGGTTTGCCCTCATTGAGCGCTTGTTGCATTAAAATATCTCTTTCGTTGTCCAAGTACGCCTGATCGACATCGTCTTTGCTGACGAATCTTGGATTCATTGCAGCAATCTGCATGCAGATATCTTTAGCCATTTCAGCATAATCTTCTTTTTTAGCCGTTGTCTCAACACCTAAAATAACTGAAATTTTACCATTGCCATGCACGTAACCGGCGATGCTGCCGGCATTGACACTGATCACATCAAAACGACGCAAGCTCATGTTTTCGCCAATCTTACCAATTAAAGCTTGTAGTGTTTCTTCAACGGTTTCACTGGCGCCATCAAATTTAGCAACCTTCAAATCGGCCATTGTTGCAATGTCTTTAGCTATAATTAAAGCAGCAACGTGCTTGACAAAGTTGACAAAATCATCATTTTTGGCGACAAAGTCTGTTTCTGAGTTAACTTCTAAAACGACGCCTTTTTTGCCGTCTTCTGAAATAAGTAATGTCGAAATACCCTCAGATGCTATGCGGCCGGCTTTTTTAGCGGCCTTGGCAAGTCCCTTTTCACGCAGAAACTTGATTGCTTCTTCCATATTGCCATCGGTTTCAACCAATGCTTTTTTGCAGTCCATCATGCCTGCACTTGTCAAAGTTCTCAGTTCTTTGACCATTTGCGCTGTAACAGCCATCTTTACCTCCATTATGCTTCGATTTCAGTTTCTTCTTCTGTATTTTCTTCAGCAGTAAACTCTGCGGCGTCAACCTCGGCGGGTACCGCTTCTTCCGTCTGTTCCACTACTGCTTCTACCTGTTCGTCTTCTGCTTGTTCGTCTTCTTCTTGAACGCCTTGTTTGCCTTCTAATACAGCAGAACTGATGGCGTTGGTAATTAACTTGACAGCGCGAATAGCATCGTCGTTACCGGGAATGACAAAATCAACTTCATCCGGATCACAGTTAGTGTCGACAATTGCCACAACCGGAATACCCAGTTTGCGCGCTTCACGAATGGCAATTTTTTCTTTATTGGGGTCGACGACAAACATGACATCAGGTGTCTTTTTCATCGTTTTGATACCCGATAAAAACTTTTCTAGTTTGTCTTTACGCTTACGCAATTCGATGACTTCTTTTTTAGGTAGTGCATCAAATGTGCCGTCACTTTCTTGTTTTTCCAATTGAAATAGCAAATCAATGCTCTTTTTGATTGTAGCATAGTTGGTCAGCATACCACCCAACCAACGCTGGCTGACAAAATACTGGCCACAGCGCTTAGCTTCTTGCTCAATTGCTTCTTGTGCTTGTTTTTTGGTGCCGACAAACAAAACACTACCACCGTCTAAAACGATTTGCTTGACAAATTCATAAGCGTCATCAATGCGCTTTGTCGTCTGTTGTAAGTCGATGATGTAAATGCCATTGCGCTCTGTAAAGATGTACTTCGCCATCTTGGGGTTCCATCTTCTGGTTTGGTGTCCAAAGTGAACACCGGCCTCTAATAGTTTTTTCATTGATACGATAGCCATTATTACCTCCGAGTTAATCATTCATATTCGTCAACTTCATACACCACCTTGCGGCACTCCAGCATGAATCGGAATATGTGTTATTTGTTTGCGTTCTGTTGACATTGTGTCAACCGTTGTATTATACCATCAGCATTTTATAATTACAAGCAAATTAGCCAAAAAACCTAATCTCTGACCTTTTTTAATCTGTATTTTAACTTGTCGTTTAATACTTTGATGCGCGTACCTTTCATGCCGAGTGAACGCGTCTCGATCACCCCGGCGCTCTCAAATTTACGCAGGGCGTTAACGATTACCGAACGCGTGATGCCGGCACGATCGGCAATGCGACTGGCCACCAAAATACCCTCATTGCCCTTTAGTTCATCAAAGATGTGCTGAATTGCCTCTAATTCGGAATACGACAAGGTATCAATCGCCATATTGACGATGGCTAACTTGCGTTCGTCAACTTCTTTTTCTTGGGCTTTGGCGCGAATGATTTCCATGCCGACAACCGTGGCCGATATTTCAGAAAGAATCAAATCTTCATCGGTAAATTTAGCCTTAGCGCGCGATAGCATTACCGAACCAAGTCGGCGACTATTGCCAAAAATTGGCAACACCGTTAAGTACTTGTGTGAAGTTTTTTGTTCGTTTTCAAACAAATCAAGCAGTTTTTTACCAGTTAAATTAGCAACCGAATCTTCTACTTTCGCCAAGTTTTGACCATAACCATATGGTAAAAATCGTTCTCCTGTGTCGTCATTAAAAATAACCGCGCTCTCCTCTTCAACCGAGAAACTGGCGCCCAAAATTTTGCCACTGTTTTCGACAATGTAGACATTAGCGTTCAAGGTATCTCGCAATAAAGTGGCTAATTCATCAAATGAAACAGGCTGGTTACCTTGTGTTTGCAGCACTTTATTTAGCCTACGCGTCTTTTCTAATAGCTTACTTGCCATATTTTCCCCCTATTCTTTGACAGGTTTAGTAAATGAACACGCCTTATTGGTACACTGTATCTGATGCTTCTTTTTGGTTTTATAGTCGACAAGCGGCTCACCGCAATTCGGACAATGCTGACCCGTTGGCTTATACCAGCTCATAAAGCGACATTTTGGAAACGCCGAACAGCCATAAAATGTCTTGTATTTTTTAGTCTTACGCGCTATCACATCGCCGTCGCCGCACTTGGGACACTTTACGCCGATTTTATCCAATATCGGTCTGGTATGCTTACAATCGGGATACTTTGAACAGGCCAAAAACTTGCCGTAACGGCCATGCTTAATAACCATCATTGCGCCACATTCATCACAAACCTCATCGGTTTCTTCAACCAATTGAATGCGCTCTAACTCTTCATCAGCCTTATCTAAATCCGTCTTAAAGCTGTCGTAGAAATCGCTCACGACGCGCTTCCACGGCAATTGAGCAGCCTCAACTTGATCGAGTTTTTTCTCTAAATCGGCAGTAAAAGCGACATTGATAACATCGTCAAAATAGCTGAGCATGATGTCGTTTGTCAAATTGCCCAGTTCAGTTGGATAAAGTGATTTTTTTTCTTTGCCGACATAGCCACGTGACAGTATCGTCGAAATCGTCGGCGCATAGGTCGACGGGCGCCCAATGCCATCCTCTTCCATTGCCTTGACCAGTGAAGCCTCTGTATAACGAGGCGGTGGCTGCGTAAAGTGTTGTTCGGATTCCAGTTTTTTTAGATTTAACAACTGATCAGGCTGCAAATCCGGCAAGATGACGTCAGATGATTTCGCAAATGAATAAATTCTGAAAAAACCGTCAAATAACAGTTTTGAACCCACCGTGCGAAACGAAACCGCGCCATTATTTATCTTTACATTGAGCTGTTCATAAAGCGCCGGTGCCATTTGACTGGCAATGGCGCGCTCCCATATTAGCTTATATAACTTTAGTTGATCAGGCTTTAAATAAGAGGCGATTGATTCAGGCGTCAGATCAATATTTGTTGGTCGTATTGCCTCATGAGCATCTTGTGCACCTTTAATAGCCTTGCCTTTAGTAGCTTTACCTTTGTATTCGGCGCCTAAATTTTGTTCAATATAATCATAAATAGCCTGAGCTGCTTCTGCTGCAATGCGCGTTGAGTCAGTTCTCATATAGGTAATTAAGCCAACTGAACTACGCTTAATCATCACACCTTCATAGAGCTGTTGCGCGAGCATCATCGTCTTTTTGGTAGAAAAGCCAAACCGGCTGGCCGCCTCTTGTTGTAGTGAAGATGTGGTAAAAGGCGCCGACGGATTGCGTTTACGCTTGGCTCGTTTGACGTCACTAACACGATATTCACTGCCTAGACGGCTTTTAATGTCTGCCACGGCCGCACTATCAGGCAGCTTCATCTTTTTATCGTTAAGCCCGTAAAATTCAGCCTTAAAAGTTATTTTATTTTCACGAAAATGGGCCGTCAATGTCCAGTATTCTTCACTGATAAAATTTTCAATTGCCCTTTCGCGCTCGCAAACCATGCGCGTTGCAACTGATTGGACTCGACCGGCTGAAAGCCCACGTCTAATTTTGCGCCACAAGATTGGACTAATACTGTAGCCAACCAATCTGTCAAGCGAACGTCTGGCCTGCTGTGCATCAACCAAATCCATGTTGACATCGCGACCGTTCTTTATGGCCGATTTGACGGCATCCTTGGTGATGGCGTTAAACGAAATACGCTGAAATGGCGTATCATCCTTTTTTAATAGCTGCTTCAAATGCCAGGCAATTGCTTCACCCTCTCGGTCGGGGTCAGTTGCCAAATAAACCTTGTCGGCCTTAGCGGTCGCCTGACGCAAAACTTTAATGACATCGCCCTTGCCGCGTATCGTAATATAATTCGGTTCAAAGTTATTGTCTATATCAATGCCCATTTTGCTCTTTGGTAAATCTCTGACGTGACCGACAGACGCTTTAACCTGATAATTCTTACCTAAAAATTTACCGATTGTCTTTGCCTTAGCCGGCGATTCGACAATAACTAAGTAATTTGCCATTAACTCCTCCAAATCAATTTTTCTGTTTTTACAAGTAAAATGCTCTATTTGAATAAATAATATCAAACAAAAAAGAGAAAATCAATACAATAATAAAAAAAATCAGATAATTCACTATTTTAACAAAAATAATATTTATCTACTTAATAAAGAGATTGAAACGCTACTGGCGCTGTCATCCCGAGCGAAGTCGAGGGATCTCGGGTTTAAAAACAAGATCTCTCCATAAAGTCGAGATGACAAGGTGATGGTCTACGCGAAAGATAAAGCGTCGCTGCGCGCAGGCGCCGCTGACAATCGCATACAAACGCATAAGCCAAAAAGTAATTAATGCCGGAGTTGCTCAATGACAACCCCGGCATTAGCACGGTTTAAGCCGGGCTTAAACCAGTTTAAGCGCATCATCGATATAATCAAAAGTGACCGATTGACCTTCTGTTACTTGACCGCCGATAATGGCAACCGCCAATTTATTCTCAATTGTATGTTGTAAATAACGCTTTAACGGTCTAGCGCCAAACTGCTCATCGTAAGATTGCTCAATGATGTAGTCAACTGCCCGCGCTGTCAATTCAACCGTAATACCTTGCTCAACCAAGCGCAAATTAATGTCTTGTAATAATAGTTGCGCAATTTCTCTAACGCTTTGTTTGGTGAGCGGCTTAAACAAGACGATTTCATCTAAGCGATTGAGAAATTCCGGCCTAAAATGCTGATGTAAACGCGCTTTGACGGCTTCTTCCACCCCTGTTTTAAAAGTGCCATCGGCCGTAATGCCGTCAAGCATCAACTCTGCACCAATATTTGATGTCATAATAATCACTGTATTTTTAAAATCAACTGTTCGTCCTTGTGCATCGGTAATATGACCGTCATCAAGCACCTGTAATAAAACGTTAAACACGTCGGCATGGGCCTTTTCAACCTCGTCAAATAGAATAACTGAATAGGGTTTGCGACGAATTATTTCAGTTAACTGACCGCCCTCTTCATAACCGACGTAACCGGGAGGCGCTCCTATCAGCTTTGAAACAGTATGTTTTTCCATATACTCGCTCATATCGATGCGCACGATATTCTCAGCATTGTCAAATAAGGCGACGGTCAATTCTTTTGCCAACTGGGTTTTGCCGACACCGGTAGGACCTAAAAACAAGAAGGAACCAATCGGCTTTTTGGGATCTTTAATACCGGCACGTGACCTGATAACCGCATCGCTGACACGCTCAACGGCAACTTCCTGACCTATGACGCGTTTTTTTAAGTGATCCGCTAATGCCAACAACTTTTCACGTTCGCTTTCAACTAATTTTTGTAGCGGAATTTTGGTCCAACGAGCAACGATTGTCGCAATCTCTTCGGCAGTGACAGTTTCCCTTAGCATATGGTGTTGATTGCTACCGGTACTTTCTAAATCTTTTAATTGTTTCTCTAATTCCGGCAATTTACCATATTTTAGTTCGGCAGCCTTATTTAAGTCATAGGCGCGTTCAGCCCGTTCAATGCTATTGTAGACGCCTTCAATTTCTTCTTTTAATTGTGCAATGCGATCAACCGACGACTTTTCATTCTGCCAAAGCGCCATTTTAGCATCTAAATCGGCTTTTAAATTAGAAATCGAACTATCGAGCTGCTCTTTTTTGAGCTTCGCCGCTTCAGTATCTTCTTTTTCAAGTGCCGCCCGCTCAATTTCCAATGTCATAATCTGGCGCGATAAATCATCCAACTCAGTCGGCATTGACTGCAATTCAGTTTTAATGGTGGCACATGCCTCGTCAACCAAATCAATCGCCTTATCCGGTAAAAAGCGATCCGAAATATAGCGATCACTCAGCACCGCCGCCCGAATTAAAGCCTCGTCACTAATACGTACGCCATGAAATACCTCATAACGTTCTTTAATGCCGCGCAAAATTGTGATAGTATCCTGCACAGTTGGCTCATCGATTAAAACAGGCTGAAAGCGGCGCTCTAAGGCAGAATCTTTTTCGATATATTTTTTGTACTCTATTAAAGTGGTAGCACCAATACATTTTAGCTCGCCACGCGCCAACAGCGGTTTGAGCATATTGCCGGCATCAAGTGCACCATCTGTCTTACCGGCACCCACTACGGTGTGTAACTCATCGATAAACATGATGATCTTACCATCGCTGGCGACAACTTCATCAAGTACCGCTTTAAGGCGTTCTTCAAATTCACCCCTGAACTTGGCGCCGGCAACCAATGATCCCATATCAAGCGAGAAAATGGTTTTATCTTTTAAGTTTTCCGGTACGTCACCCTTGACAATACGCATCGCTAATCCCTCGGCAATTGCGGTTTTACCAACACCAGGTTCACCGATTAAGACCGGATTATTTTTTGTTTTACGCGATAAAATTTGCACGGTACGACGAATTTCATCATCGCGGCCGATAACCGGGTCTAATTTATTCTGACGTGCCCGTTCTACTAAATCGGCACCATATTTTTTTAGCACCTGATAAGTCGCTTCCGGATTGTCAGAAGTGATGCGCTTATTGCCCCTGATTTCGGCCAAAGCTGCCAATACAGCGGTTTCAGTGAGCTGGTGTTTGGCAAAGTGTGCCTTAAGTGATGCTGTCGGTTGTTTTAACATCGCCAGAAAAACATGTTCAACGCTGATAAACTCGTCATTTAGTTTAAGGGCATACTGTTCTGCACCATTCATCAACTTAATCAAATCTTGCGCCATGAATCTTTCGCTTGAACCGGTCACCTTAGGAAAACGACTAATTGCCGTTTCTAATTCGGTCGTCAATGCATCACCATTGTTAGATAACTTATTAACCAATTGTCTAACCAAACTGTCATTCAGTTTGAGCATCGCCAATAACATATGTAGTACATTAACCGACGCATTGCCATATTCCTCAGCAATTGCCAGTGCGTTATTGAGTGCCTGTATCACATTTTGAGTATACTTTTCTCTATTCATAAAAACACCTCCCATGTTTTATAGTAAATGATAAATTTGTTGGTCTGTTTGTTGGTCTGTTGGAACGGAAAAACAGAAAAACTGTGGAGTGGAACGAGTAGAAAGCCGAAAGGAAAAGTCAGCGCCAACCTGGGTTATTGGTGCCTGGCACCAAATGCAACAAAAACTGTGTTATCGGTGCCTGGCACCAGATGCAACAAAAACTGTGTTATCGGTGCCTGGCACCAGATGCAACAAAAACTGTGTTATTGGTGCCTGGCACCAAATGCAACTTTTGTTCGCTCGGCATAACATCTTTCAAGGCTTAAAAAAGAGCCGTGCTTGTTAGCACGGCTCTTACTTAACTGCTCGTTATGCT
>PDWJ01001065.1_pt1 | contig 35670 bp, 13 predicted proteins | sample 1430881 | NCBI WGS metagenome assembly PDWJ01 (sample SAMN01162460, study PRJNA174530) | Oral metagenome, whole genome shotgun sequencing project. | biome: Marine environment; feature: Marine mammal; material: Swab sample of the gingival sulcus; isolation source: swab sample of gingival sulcus...
TTTCTCTTGGAGGGGAAGCAAAATGTAAAGAAGCTGGAATTGACCCAACAAGTGATGGGGCACCGAAAAACATGGAGGACGCGGTTGAAAAGTTCTTTCCAGATCATAAGAATTGGGACATTCGATCTAATCAGCGCGTGCAAGCTGAGAACATCCAAATCATTGCAGATGGGCCAAAGAAGGAAACCTCATTGATCATTTATGATAATGGAGAAGGACAACATCCAGAGGATTTTGAATCTACATTTTTATCTCTCCTGAAAGGAAACAAAATAAAGATTCATTTCGTTCAAGGGAAATTCAACATGGGAGGAAGTGGAAGTCTCGTTTTCTGTGGAAAGAAACGTTACCAATTAATTGGTTCCAGAAAATTTGATAAATCTGGACCATTTGGGTTCACGCTTGTTCGAAGACATCAATTGACACCAGAAGAACGAAGAGATAATCCACGTTTTTTATATTATGAATATCTCAAAATTGATGGGGTCATTCCATCTTTTGAAATTGAGAAAATGGATTTAGGGTTATATAACCGTTGGTTTGAGACAGGCACAATTATCAAGTTGTACAATTATAAGATGGCAGGTATTACGGATATTTCTCGTGATTTAAACCTTAGCCTGAATGAATTTCTTTTTCAGCCAGCTCTTCCATTATTTACAATTGAAGATACTTCTAAAACACACAGATACCCGAATACGTTACAGCCGCAAAGGGAGTTGTATGGTTTGAAACGAAGGTTAGATAAACAAGGAGACACTTATTTGGACAAAGACGACTGTTTTTCCGAGGTCTATAGCATTCCAGACAAAGGAAAAGTAAAGGTTTCTGTCTTTGTCTTTAAAGCAAGAATCGATGGCAAATCAGCAAAAGAAAGTCTCAAAACGATTCGTAGGGAGTTCTTTAAAAACAACATGACTGTTTTGTTTTCATTGAATGGTCAGGTGCACGGTAGCTATACTTCTGAGTTTGTCACACGAAAATTGAAGTTTCGATTATTGAAAGATTATTTATTGATTCATGTTGATTGTTCTGAACTCTATGCAGACTTTAGAAATGAACTATTCATGGCATCAAGAGATCGTTTGAAGGATGGAGATGAGACCTTGTTCCTGCGCGATTATCTCGGAGAGCAATTGAAGAAAAGTAAACTTAAAGAGATTTTCAAAAGAAGGAAAAGTACATTGAGTCTTGGCGAAGGAGAAACGAGTGAAGTTTTTAAATCAATTGCGAAGAATATTTCACTGAATCCTGAAATGATGGCACTGATGCAACAGGCTTTCAAAATTGAACAACCCAAAGAGAAAAAACAACCAAAAAATTCAAACAGGCAATCTGGAAACCAAAAGGAGGAGAAAGAATTCAAACCGCAACGCTATCCTTCATTTTTAAAAATGAAAGGTGAGTCAGATAAAGGAATGACTACTGTGCGAATTCCATTGGGAAGCGAGCGAGTTGTTCGATTCGAGTCTGATGTGGAAAACGGTTACTTTGATCGGGTAGAAGATGCAGGTGATATTGAAATTGCTTTTCTCAATCACTCACCCAATGAAAAAGGAGGAGGAAATAGAAAAGGGCTACCGAAGGATCCTCAAGAATTGATTGCGGCGAAGCGAAGCAGCCCAGATAAAGGAACAATAAAAGTGGTTTTTCAACCTACAGATGAGGTGGAAATTGGCGACACGGTCGAGACGCAAGTGACGCTCAAGAATACAGGAGGTGAAGATTTCGTTAAATACTTTATGATTAAAGTAACCGACGCTGAAAAACAGAAAGAAAAGGCAAAAACGAAAGCTCCAGAAGAAGAACCGCTTGGGTTACCACAATATGTTCTGGCTTACCAGAAATTGCCTGAAACTAAAGAGGCAGATGACAGTTTGATCAATGCGAATCAGAAAACATGGGAAGAGCTTGAAGAAGGTGGAATTCCTTTTGACAATGAAGTAATTCTTCACCCAACACTGGATGAAGAGGATATGTTAGAGAATATTATCATCAATATGAATAGCACTGTTTTGATGAACTTTAAGCGGAAATTGACTGGGACTGATCAGTTATTGCATGCTGATAAACGATATATTACGGCAGTTTATTTTCACAGTCTGTTACTGTATGCAACGAGTAAGCAGAAGCACTATAAGTTTGGACAGGAAAATACCGATGGAGGCTCTGATGAGAAAGATTTAACAGATTATTTAAAAGACATTTTTTCAAGCCAGTACACGAACTTTTTGTTGAATTTTGGAATGGAGGAATTGATGATGGCTATGGAAGACTGAACCAGACAATATTTTAACCTTAGAGTTCAACTAAAGGACAAACCAAATAACCGGCGAGAGATAAAAAAAAACAAAGGGCTTACCTAGGAACTCCCTTTGCTACTATTCTAGAGCATCCAACCCCCTGTTGGCCTCTGAACAATTTATGAGTCAAAGATAGGGTTATAGTTGCTCGCCAGTAAATCAGATATTTGTCACTCTTGAACTTTTTAAGAGTTGAGAAAACATTAAGTCAAGCGCACAACTTAATGGTAGTTAACTATTTACGGATTTTTTTCTTTTTGTCTGGATGGGTTTTTTTTACTTGGAATCCTAAACCTTAAAAAGAACTGTAATTATTGATAAAATCGGATACGATATTCATGGCTATTCTTTTTACTTCGGCATTATTAGTTCTTTTACAGTTGCTATGCACCCAAGAAACTACATCAAAAGTCGGAGAAACGGACCCTCTGACCTTTTGAAGCTCCCTTTGAACTATATGCTCAACGGCTTCCCTATACGACCGTTCCACCGAGGTGAATTTCGTTTTTTTAGGCAAAGGGAAACTTAGCAATATCATGTCAGTTACTCGTCCAATATCATATCCTTTGCTGTTTAAAAACCTCGATCGAAATGTTCCTCGCATATTAAAGTGACCCTGTGACCTTCCCACTGTACCCGATGTACTGTTAGTCATTCCAACATAGACGACTTTGTGAGATTTCGAAAGCCAAATATATACGTATGCCTGACCTACTCCATTGAAAATGTTGTAGATATTTGACCTAATCATACCTAGTTGTACTTTGGTTAGGAGGAAGCTGGTCTTCTAATCTGCGACACATAGACGCTAGAAACTCAGAAATAAACCTGCGGAATTCGAATACAATTCTGCTAACTTCTTCATAAGTGGAATCTTGGATGTTCTTTCTAGCGTACATTTCAGCTTGTGCCATTTCAAGCAATAAAAGATCAAATAATATTTGCAACTCTTGATTACCACTATTTTTCGAATAAATCAGATCTGCAAATCTGTGGTACTTATTTATTCGTACACAATCTCCAAGGCTAGTATCATAATAGGGCTCCCAAAGCAAGTTATCCACAACTGAAGAAACTCTAAATATTTTTGATATATTTTCAGATTCACCACCTCGAATCGCCTCATTGATTTCTTCAGGTGAGAATTCATAGTCATCAGGAACTTCAACACCTTGATCTTCTTTCATCAGTTTGGCAAACTTTAGAACGTTGCCTTGCATTTCCGAAGCAATTTGTTTCACTCTTTCCTTGGCAATTTCATTATCCGGTTGATCCCCTGGAAGAGTCTCCATTTGCTCAAATTCTTCTACAATCTTATTTGCGATTTCATTAGGGCTCTGATTAACGATTTCTTTGACAATTTTCCCCGCATTTTTCCAAGCTTCTTTACTCTTGTTTTTTGGTTCGCGGGTTACGTCTAAGATAACGTCTAGCGCTTCTTCTGAAAGTGTAATGTGTGATTTTTTTACATCAATGTTGAAAAAGTCATCTGCTGAATCATCAAAGTTTATTCTTCCTCTGAAGGCATAATAATCCTGATCATAGGGGATTACTCCATCCAGGCGGGAGGCCCAAGATATAAGTCTCTTATTCCTATAGACGTAAAAACCGTAGTTATTCGCTCCGATTAAGTATTTATCTCGTATCTGTGCATCGCTGTGAGACAAGTTGGTGTCCATTCGGAACCTAGGTGGGTAAGGAAGCTGCGTGACCTCAAGGGTTGCTTTGATCTCCCTCTCGTCATCAAGTGTAAGTTGAGTTGAACGTTCAATCCATTGAACTTTTGTGCCATCCCAATTGTTTTCATCCAGATTACCATTTTGATCCGCTTCTTCCGTAAATAATGGATCAATTGCGGGCATCGAAGTGCCCATCAAATTAATATTAAGTCCATCTTTAAGAAAGTAGTAATAAATTACACCTATCTTGGTTTTTAGTTCTTTGATTGTATTGCGAACACTCGGGTGGTTATTTTTCCGAATATCCTTGATTCTAACAATTGTTCCTTTCCCTGCTTCTAAATATGTTTGAATTAGTTCATTATCGAGCTCATCCAATTCTTCCAAATGGATGGAATATTTTTTTTCTTCCATTATTTCAGGAAGTGAAACATAATATTTAAGAAATCCACTTTCCCCGTCTGTTGAAATGATTTCAAGTCGATCACCTTGTGAAAAGGAAGCAGATTTAAGTCCTAGACCGAATTTTGACAATGCTTTCGGTTCGTATTCTTCATCTGAAGAGCCTAACATTAAAGCAGATCTGATCCCTTCTTGGTTCATTCCCGTGCCATCATCAATAATGATATATTCCTTTACATTATTCTTCTTGGAATCAGCGTAAGAGTCATCCAATTTTTTAATAACAAGATGAATATTACTAGCCTGCGCTCTAACTGAATTATCAATGATGTCGCAGATTGCTGATGATGTTGTGTAACCAATTCGACTTAAACCAAATAATAATCGACCGGCATCTATTTCTGGGTATTCTTTACTCATAATTACTTTTGATTAAACAAAACAAGCCACACAACCATCTCCCTCCGTATCATCCAAAATATCCAAAAGGAATGGAGAATCCACTGATTTCTGACGATTCATGCGCTTTAAATGTTCTAATTTTATTTGTTTAATTCTTTCTGGGTGAATCAAGTCCTCCAAAGATTCATGTTGATTCCAGGTAAAGGCTTCTTCCACATTTTCATACTCCATCGCCTCCTTGAACTTATCTGGATGTTGTTCGTACAACCAAACCCACTCAATTTTCTGTTGGTAGAAACAGAAGAAGCACCCTGAACGGCTGCGGGCATATTCTCCCTTCATTCCATCAACTTCGTATTCTTTCTTCTCGTAATACGCAGGGACACCTACACCACTTTCGCGGAGGATTTTGAAAATATCGTCGCGTACTAGTATGTCCGTATTTGTCAAAAGAGGGTAGTCATCTTCGAAAGACAAAGGATATTTCGTGCCTTTTAGGAATTGGAAGGTCGCGTGATTAAAATCGACAATATCTAAATCCAATAACCCTTCTAGTTTATGTTTAATCTGCCGTTCAGTGGCTAATCGTTGGTGACGATCAAAGGTGATTTCGGAGTCTAACAAACTCATCACTTTATCCAATCGTTCGCCTTTGTAAACGGAACTGTAGAAATCGTAAACCGTTTCGTTGTTAGCGGGATTGAATAGTTTTCGTAATACATCAGCACTCCAAATGTTTCTTCGAAATGGAAAGATAGATTGGATGTTGTTCTTTTTGGAAACATAGCCTTCACGATCTTCATCACCACGAATTCCAACATAGGAAAGCGTTGGAGTTTCGTTTCCGATAAACTTCTCAAAAGGTTGGAGCTTCATGTGATTGGTACACCAACGAGCCGTTGGACTCGGTACATATCCTCTAAACGATTTGTAAAAGAAATCAAATGGGTTTTCAGAGGAGGCTTTCGCATCTTCGGCAACCAGTTTCTCAATCTTTTTTCCCAAGTAAATCTCAATATTTTCCAGGAGCTGGTATGTTTCGTCCAATTCCTTTCCAGTATCTGTATAATAATACGTGAAATCTATTCCGGGGTATTTTTCGTGAAGGTATATGGCAAGTGCTGCGCTGTCTTTCCCCCCAGATATTCCCAATACATGTCTAATTTTTTCCATCGCTCAATTCGTCTCTCAGTAGTTTTGCCAGAATGGCAATTCTCATTTTTTTATCTTTCCCAAGTGCTTTCTCAATTGCTTCGATCGAACCCTTCGCTTTTTCCATTTTGTCCTTTGGAACCCGAACCATGCTCGATTTTAATCCTTCTTTTTGACTTGTAAAGTCCAACTTAAACACATCTTCTTTTTCGGAATCAACTTTCATTTTTGAAAGGTCAGATAGATTATCTAACTCTCTCGTGAAGTGTATTAGGTTGTCCTTAAGGATTTTTTCGTCCTTATCGTCTATCGAAGATAGTGGTTTTCCTGTTAATATTTGCCCAATTGATGCAATCCAACTGTCTCGATCGTCAATTGGTGAGTTCACACGTTGAACAAACGTTCGTTGTTTAGGTAACAGCTGGTGCTCTTTTATGAAAGAAAATCGTTTAATAAGTGTTTTTTTGTAAGTTGAGAAGTCACACTTTCGACCAATTAGTTCCGAGCAAATAAAATCTTCGATGCGGTTCAATAATTCATTGTAGCTATTCTGAATTTCCTCTAACGTAGATTGAAACTTGTAGATGTAATCATCGAATTGTTGATCAGATTGCAATAATTCACCTACTTCAAAATTCAATGCTTTTGGAAATTCTGAAAAGAAAACATTTTCAGGATCTTGGGTGTTTTTAATTGCTTCACGTAATCGAATCGCTTCTTGAGAGATCCTCTGTGTTTTCTGTTGATACGGTTCGAGGTTTTTGTAGGTGAGCAGAATCGGGCGGATACTTTCGATAAAGGAATTCACAGTCAACGCCTCTTGTTTGTCTTGGGCTAAGAATTCACGGTATTTATTGAAGAAAGAAACGCGTAACTCATTTAGTTCAAAGGATTTTACTTCGTAATCCTGCGGGTTACGCGTAATCAGATACAATTCCTGCTGATTAATATAAGGTTTGAACTTACCTTGTGCATACAAGGCAAAATCTCCTCTTCGAATAAATAAGAAAGTCGGAACCCAAAAGTCGATAACTCCTTGTTTTAATTTATACGGAGCAGAGGACAATAATTCATATAAATCCGTAATCTTTCTTCGCTCTTCTTTAGCAGTGGACAGGAACTTGTTGCAAACATCCCACAATACTCGAATGGGTGAATTGACATCGGGTTGGGATAGTGAATAACCCGTTTCGGATTTCACGTGAATACCACTCTCATTCAGAAGTGTGTAGTAAATGGTTTTCTCAGGCGGGAACTTATGTTCATCAAATCCCAACTCTTTCAAAGCGTTGTTTTCTACAAGGGCAGCGAAGTAACTTTTTCGTGCAGTTGTGATTGCCGAGGAAACATTGTGCTTGTTGAATAGTTCATTCTTGATGACCGGAGTTGCATGATAAACTTCATAGCAAATTTTCGACAGCTGTTTATTCAGCTCTTTCTGGGAGTTGATCGAAAGTTCCTCTCCATTGTAAATCCAAGAAACAGCCTCAGCATTGAATAGTGCATCGGAAACGTAATGATTCAGTAGCACTGCATTTCCGTTTAAGATTTCCCGCAACGCTTTAGTGGCAACATGATCTCCATCTCCTTCAATATTTTTTAGAACTTGTTTCGTTTTTTCAATGTCGTATAGTGTATCGGCTATTTTATCCGATTGCTTGAAGTAAGCGAACAAGATCGGGCTTCCGTGTCCGTTCTCTTTGATTTCATCAATTGATAGAGAGGGGTTAAAAATCAGATTAACAAATCCATCGATTTCGTCTTGAGGAGTTTCTGATATTGGATGTTCACTTAGTTTATATTCAAAAAGACGAGGCGTTCCCGTTTGGTAGGAAATAGATTTTGCAGAAACGATAGGGAAATTAAAATGCGCCTCTAATTTCGGAACCAAATCCGTTACTTCAGAGACTTGATTTTCGGCTCTGAGTAATTCACCTTCAATATCTAAGTCTGACCCCTCGAAAAGTTTGTAAGAGAAATCGAACTTGAAGTATCGAATTATTTTTGCTTTAACCAATAAATCAATTGTCGAGCGTATTTCTTTTGTCGAATTACTGTTTGCGAAATAGCTGATTAAGAATTCCTCATCTATTTTCCCACCCTTAGAAGCTAGGAGTTGCAAGAGACCAATGGTCTTGACAATATTTTCAGCTACTGACTTGTTTTCTATTTCAAGGGTTTCGGTTCTTTGGATAGCATCCCGAATTGCTCGCCAGCTCGATGCGTCTAGCGTTGCGGAAGATGATAAAGTGTGATAATAACTTGAGATGAGAAAATCGTAAACAGATGCTATCGTGAACGGTTCGCCACTTTCAAATAACCCAATTTCATCTGATGAGATCAGAAATGAAAATAATGATCGCTCATTTTGACCATATCGCTGTAGCGAAAGCGTGAGTGCATAGGCTGAAAACAGATCAAGAGGAAATAAGGAGTTCTTGAGTTCTTGAGCGAAAGCAGCGTCGATGGAAAAGACTCTCTTATCTTTCTGGAGTTGAATCAAAGACTTTGAATATGCCGTTTCTTTCATCTCGCCGATGTGTTCTTCGAAATGAGATGCAGCTAATATTAACAACTGCTCAACAGGTTCATTGAAAGGAATCTCCTGCAACCTTCCTTTTACTTTACGCCATTCATTTTTTTGTGCATCAGTCAGCCCTTGTGCATATGACTCTAACCCCTGATGTAGTGTTGTTAAAAGTAATATGTTCCGTTCTGGAGAATTTACGAATTCAGCCAATTGCTGAATGAAATACATTTCTTTTTCAGGCTCATTATTCGCTGCGTATTCGAGAACTTTTCCGAACTCATCAATGGCAATGACCATTAGTGCATTATCTCCAAGTTCAGAATATTGTTGGAATATTGCATCGAAGAGTTTTTGCCGTGCGGAATAATCAACTTCAACTGAAAAAGCCTCATTGAAGAGTTCAATCAGCGAATGGTAACTGCCTATGATGTTGACAATCTCTATTTTATCATAACCTTGATACAATGAAGCGTCAAATATGCTATTTCCTTGTAGCGTTTGTTCAAGCGCCCATAAAAATGAGGACTTTCCAGTTCCGTAGGAGCCAATTATATTAAACGCATGGAATCCTTTTTGAAAATCATTGAAGATTTTCAAAGCGGACTTCTCAGCGTTCGGTGTGACAACGTAGTTCATTTCTATGTTGGCATCGCGAATAATATTTACTGAAGGTGAGAAATTATCTTTCATAATAGCCCGCTAAAATTTTTAATCCATCGATTGAGTTTTTGAACTGTAGTTCTTTCACTCCAGCATCATTCTTGTAAACGACATCAGGATGCTTTTCACTTATTTCTGTTAATTTGAACTCGAGCCCTTCTTGGGTGAAGGCGAATATGGTTCCGACGCCCTTTTTGCTACTGAATAATTCTTTCAGGCTAATGGATTTTCCATATTCTTCGTTGTCCAGAATGCAAAATAGGATGATCTCCCATGGGATAGAGCTTTGTCTTGTGTTTTTAATGTGATATAACTTATTCTTTAAGCTGTCTTCCCCGACTTCTTTGAGTAAATCAAGCTCAGTTAACAAGCCAGAAAAACTCTCTTCCTTATCTTTTGATTTTTTTGCAAAATACGTCCGAATCAAAACGGAGAAGTCCTTGCCAACAATGTTATCAGATTGTTTATTGTCAATTTCATTTACCAATTTAACGAACTGTAGGTTGCTAAATTCTGGTTTTACCTTCCGAAGTTCTGAAAAAACTAAACTATAAATTGATGAATACCCAATAGCGTTCAACTTATAGTGAAGAAGCCAAAGTGTAGCCTCGTCTTCTAAAAATGGATCCCATCCGCTATCGTCCAAAAGCTGAATTGCTAAATCCGTCAATTTTTCCTTTTCATCAGCTATACCGAATGCTTTCATCCAAAACCGAATAGATCCGACCATATTCTTACCTACTCCAAGGTCTATTCCGGATTTATCAGAAAAAGAGTGTCCATTTTTTATGTGATCGAACCCTTTTTTTAACCAAAAATGACGACAATGAAACGATTCGTGTCCTGAAAATTTTAGAGAACTTTGCATGTATAAAATCTGATGTTGAATCAAAGATAAGCAACATGTTCATCGGATTCACGCTTTTCGGTAATACGTTATACAGTTTGTTTCCACAACTAGGTATTTCATCACTTCAACCTCACCCGTCTCTCCTCCAAAAATCGCAAAATACTACTCCGACGGTACCGAATAATCTTCCCAAACTGACTAAACTCAATCATCAGTTGCTCCCTCAGTTCACGCAATTTAGACCCGCTTTTAATTCCTAGCAGCGACTTCGCCTCAACTTTAGTAATCCATTTTGCTCTTTGTATCTTCGTTCCACATTACGCACAATGCGTTCGATTAATTCATCAACCAACGAGTAAAAACTTTCCTTTTCAAGTGTGATAATTTCCATCGTCACTGTTTTTATTTCCCAATGATGACCATCGACTCAATGCTTGTTTGGTTTGAGGTTTGATGATGAGGTGATCGTAAACTTCCGTATCCACGATAATTCCAGCTTGGATCATTCGGTCAGTCATGTCTAGATCAGCAGCAGAAGGTTTCAGTTCTTCACAGGGATGATTATAAATCAAAATGATTCTCACGCTCGTTTTTGAAGAGTGAAGCTGAAAACATTAATGTGCTCGGTAATCTTTGCATTTACTGGGCCTAGTCCGATTTCGATAAGCAAAATGCGGTTGTTCGTTGTTAAAGCGACACCGCGAGGCAGCAGCATTCGCTAATCTAAAAATGCTTACGATTCTGATCAATTTTATCCGTTTGAAGCAATATGCACTGCATGATTCCTTACAGGTCGTCGTTGTTTAAGATTTTGATTTTCTCTTCGCTGGAGAGATTGATGTTCATGTGGTAGAGATAGGAGTTTTGCCAGGATAAGGGAAATTTTAAAAGCTCACTTTAGGTTAAAACAACTTTGAAAAACTTTTCTTCAAGTTGAATACGGATTTCCGAACGTAGAGGTAGTATATCTACTAAACTTATGTTAAAATTAAGTAATCGGTAGTATTAAACATAATAATTTGTGGCATCTTCACGTTAGAATACGTAACAAAGAATTTGCTTGTTATAGCAGAAGTAACCGAACCACTTATATTCTTTCTAAAGTGTTTTTGAGGTCTAGAATTATTTTTTGCTGAACGCTTTTATCTTCAGGTTGTAATAATAAAAAAACGAATGCCTAACTTATTTTACTTTACAGAATTAGCTAAAACGAATCCTCAACTTCCTGTTGATGCATATGGTCCAGTTGCGACTGACATGACAACAAAGTATGAGACAGGTGCGAACATTCAACTATCTGGAGTCGCAAGAGCTTTTGCGATTCAGGATTCAATGATGATAGTTCAGCCTAACGTGGACGACTCCGATTTAGTTAATATCATTCTCCGTCCAATTGAGGGATTAAGTATCTCTACAGAAACCATCCAATATTATGTTTATCGTGGTATTCAGAAAGCTGATTTTGTAACAGCAGGTGTGGTTACTAATCCAGGGGTGACTGACTTTCTGACGAATTATTGGGCAAACTGGGCGAATTATGTGAGTGAAACCTCATACGCAGGAGCTGTTCCTACTCCTCGCGAAGCATTTGGATACGATGAAGTAGCAGGGCTCGCCGATGATATTCTAATTGAGAACATATATAATAACTCATTGACAGGAACAAGAGCGATAAAAGTCTCTGCCGGAGAGTGGATAGGTAATTTTACGGATACTCAGAAAATTAACGTTGAAATCATTACTAATTCAGAGCATAGACAGGACATTGATCCTGATCACCCAGACTATTTACGCATGGACCTGGGTTTTTTTCGTAAATCAAAAAACGTTATAGATGTCTCTGATGTTGATCCCGGAGGTTTACTTTCTACTAGCGAAAAAACGTTCAAAATTAAGGTTAGGCGCGAGGAGATTTTGAGCTTTATGGATCCTGCTGCATTTTTTGGATTGCACTATTACGCAGGTGTTTGGGAAAATTACTTCGATGGTAGTCAGTGGAAAGATCGGAAGCTGAGAAAACAAAACTTATACAATGATCTGATATCAAAGTTTGAGACGAGGAATAGAGTGTATATTGACATCAGAAGTGAATATGGCTATTCTCTAAACTTCTACGATAATTACCAACTTGGTGTTCTTGACGAACTGCTGATGCTGAAGTCAGATTCGGCGCCCAGTTTTGTTCCTGACAAGTATTATACGAATGAATGGCCTATCTTTTTTGCAGCAAGTTGGGTTGGAACTAATCCCAAGAATCGCATTCGTATAAAGCTTAGAGTAGGTGAAGAGAATAAGGAACCAATTGCATTTTTAGATAACCCTAAATTCAGAGGTATATTCAACAAGCGAAAGTTTTTGCTTTGGGATGATCTTCCTGCAGACCCATCGCCAGATTATGCTGGAGATTTTCAACTAAAATTTCCTAATGTTGCATCAGGATCACCAGGAGCAAATATTGCACAATATATTCGAATTCAATATTTCCGAAAACAAGATTACGATGGAGCATATCCAACAAAAGTGATCTCAAAACCCAATACACTTAGTCAAGTATTTGGAAGCTTGGAAATGCCATCAATAGATGGGCTTGGAGCCGTATTTAACCATTCAAAATCACAACGTCTTCAGTTTGTAAAAGGTAGTGACTTCATGTTTGTAGCATATCCTGAGGCATACAGAGATGCGACAAATACTTTATTTCTAACCGAAATTGAGTATGCAGGGAAGAAGAATGAAGCGAAACGTCCGAAAAAGAAATTTCAAGGTAACACAATAACTGAAAGCCCGGTTTTCCCTCAGGAAATGGCATTTCAGAAGACACTGATTAAGGAAGACGATGGTACTGGTATGTATAATGATATATATGTTATCCAGCTCGTTAATTATTACAATAGTAAAAAGAAAAATGCCAGAAAAGATGATGTTTATGCCCTAGGGATTACCAATGTTCAGCATGCAGAATTATTGACAGCCGCGCAAAATGCTGGTATTAGCAACAGGCACTCCGTTTTCATTAAAATTTTACCATTTGGACATTTACCAGAACAGAATGGTATAAAATATGGCAAGCACAAGTTATCTGTGCTTGGGTTAAACGATGAAGGAGTTGTAACCCAAGCTACACCTGCTACTGACATTTTCGTTTATACATTTGACGATCGAATTCTTGCGAGTAATGAATTTGCTACACCAGCCGCAATTCCGATTGGTTATCCGGATCCTGCTTTAATTAAGCAATGGGATCACATTGGGACATGGCATTATCGAGTTTTAAACGGTACTGAACCAACCATTGTTGATCCCAACAACAATTCAAGTTTGCCAAGCCCGTTAAAAGTTAATTTGAATGCAAACGTATTCTATCCAACCGATTATGAAGGTGTAACTGACCCAGTAAATATTAGTTCCGTTGAAACCGACTATCCATTAATTGTAATTGTTCATGGTAATGGTCAGTTCTTTGAATCTTATGATAGAATTGGAAAGCATCTTGCTCACAATGGTTTTATAGCTGCGAGTATTGACTGTACTTATATCACTGGGGAGGACCCTGAGTTGAAACCTACTGGTGGCGGTATGGGGTCGTATGATTTTTATTTTGAAGCTCCCTTCTCAACTGATATGTACGGTTATGATAGTGGGGCAGGTAAGATTTGTCTATATGATAAGGTGACCGATTCCTTCCTTGCAACTAATGAACTAGAGTGGACTACTCCTGGAGATTTTGATGTGGTTACTGTAGGCGGGAAGGACTATATTCAGTTCTCCAATTCAATCAAGGCGTATGGAGGTAAATATGGAGCTGCTTCATTAGGACGATCAGCAATTCTCTTTCATCATTTGGAGGCAATAAAAAATAAGTTTGGCTCAACGGTTAAAAATAGTATCGGTTTGATTGGTCACAGTCGTGGAGGAGAAGCGATATTAACAGCTGAAAGATTGATTGGTAGTCAAACAGTTGCCAACTTGAGTGGACTCAATCAAATTGATGCGTTGTTCTCACTGGCCCCAACTGATCAATACTGGATTGAAAGACTAAGTTCAGTCCCCTATTTCGTTTTGTATGGCTCGAAAGATGGAGATGTTAAAACGGGTCGTCTCTCGTACAGAAAAGATCCGTACGACTTTGATACGGTGAAAAATGTCGTAAGTAGCAGTGGCTTTGCGCTCTGGGATCGTTCTACTAACGAGCAAAAATCTATGGCTTTTATGCACGGAGCAACCCACAACGGGTTTGTAACCCTCAATGTGAATGATTATAACACATCGGGAGTTGGCCTTGGAAAAGGAAAGGGGCGTAATGCAATGGATTTCGTGGCTGACGAGGGAATCCAACGGCTTGCTCTTGATGCTTATGCTAATGGTTTCTTTAGAAAAACGCTTAAAAATGAAAGTTACTGGTTCGATCTTATTTCTGGTAAATGGACTCCTCCTTCGATCGAACATGGGTCGTCAAAATGCCATTTCCAATTTAAAAATGTTGGAGGTAACAGTATAGAAGACTTTGACTCTGTGAGTAATGATTTAGATTTTTCAGATGGCAAGGCTATTGGAATTTTAAGATCAGAACAAATGGAACCTATTACGGACATAGCATCTGTGGCGACAACCGATAGTAGCAATCGTTTGATCGTGCCTACAGGTGATTTTGGAAGTTTCAATGTAGGTGACTATGTCTCTGGAGCGGGAATTTCAAAATTCTCGAAAATCATATTTAAATCGTCCCCAGATAAAGTTTTTCTTGATAAAAATGCATTTGCGACTGCGGCGAGTGTTACAGTGTCTTTGAGTGATAATTTGTTAGACTTGTATTCACCGCATGCTTCAAAGGCCGTCTTGCTTAATGCAGCGGATTTTTCAACCTACGAAGTTTATTCTGGAGGAGGAATTAATGCTTCTTCATACGATTTTTTTGCATTCCGAATTTCGAAAAAATATGGCATTGCAACGGATTTAACAGGATTAGAACTAATCCTCTACAACAGTTCAACACCATATAGACTGGCAACGCCCGTTGCTGTGCCAGACGCCTATAAAAGACATGACGTTGAAGATCGTTCAAAATCGGCAATGGTAACCCTGAGATTCCCTCTTGCGGATTTCGTAGGGTTGGATCTTACGAATATTACGAAAATTGAAGTCGATTTCGGAACGATAGTGGGCAATGTTGAACTTGATGACTTTGAATTTACAGATTGAATGTATCGACTAACTCTAATATCGTTTTTTATCAGTTTTATCATCACGTGTTGCTCAACATCGCGAGATAGATCTTCTACTGGTTCGGAGATAGGTGTCGATCAACAAAGCACAGTGGGTATGCAAATAGAGCAATTAAGTATGTATTCTTCAATAATGAATTCAATTGAAGATTTAGATTTTGAAAAACTTGATGAAGTTCATGAACGGATACTGGTGTTCGCTGTCCAGGAAGACGCTACTAGTGGTGAGAGAGAAGTTGTTTATTCTTCTTTCCCTGTTCTTTCGAAGGAACACGATGAAAAAGGCTATTATGGATCAGCGGATGTTCCAGAGATGTTAGCCAACCTGGAAATATCTTCTACAGTAGTGAAAGGGGGATATTTTATTGAGAAGTATAACTCAGGAGGTGGAAAAGATTTCACTGCAATTTTTTGTAGGAAGTTCGATGCCGAAATGCTCGATAGTGAGATGCAGAGGTTGAAGCTAAATTCGAATCATATGAACTACAAATTATTTGATCCAAACCCTAATAATGATATTATACAACTATACGCCAATTTGAGAAAATCGATAGAAGAAGTCTTTACAGTGTATACCGATAAAATGGATTCTTCGGAGTCTTCTAATTCTTATGCAAGGGAACTGGTGATTACCGAAATGTCTGAGTATGATTACATGAATGATTTCCAGCGTTCAACTTGGTCTGTTGAGTTTGACACATCCATTGTTATCCAGAATAGCGCAGATATTTTGAGGAATAGTGGGCTCTCCTCTGCTCACAAGACTCATAAGGGTAAACTGTATTTAGTTCAGCATAAAAGAAGATTGGGTAATTCATCTGCCTTTTATCGAACTTACTCCATTTTTAGACAGCAAGATTAATATATTATGAGCTTAACCACAGAAATTTTTGAGACTTTACGGGACGTTCAGGGTACCAGTTATCGAATGATTGTGATAAAAATTGTCAACGATCAAGCGAAACATGCCATTGGCTCACAAATAGAATTTATGAGGGTAGTCACGGAGGATGGAACGTCCATTTCCCCTTTCGACTTGTATTTAACTTTTGACCAAAAAGAATTTATTGGGTATTTCACTACTGATGCTTTCAGTGGTATCACAGGTACTGTTGATATAGTTTTTGGTTATGGTGACGACATACTCGAAACAATTGAATCCATCAATATCAACGCTCCTGGAGTGATAGCAGGGCTTCCGCCGCTATTATCATCTCAATCCTATCAGAATGCCAACAATTTTTGGCTAAGCAATTTATGATTCAAGACATTAACCAGACACTATGCCAACACAAGAATATTATCCAGCACTCAAAGACCTTATTAATGCAGAAGCTATTCCAGGAGATTTTACAGCAATGGAAGATCTTATCCAAAGTGGAATAGATTTGGTATTAGCCAAGATTTGGTATAAGGACCTTGTCGTAGATATTTCTTCAACAGGAGAGACTAAACACTATTCATTAACAATCCTCACAAAAAGGTTGAGTGTTCCAATTTTAGGCTCTGGAATGAATCTTGTGTTTTTTAGAGATTCGACAGGTACGCTTTCCGCTTTTCCGCTTGCATTTGAATGGAAGTGGGCTTTGCAACGCTACATCGATGGGCTTGAAAGTCAGGGTTTTTCGTATGCTCCCGAAGCATTTGTAGAAATCCTCATGGAGCTTGCGGAGATAGACAGTCGCAAAGATTTTTTTAAGGGGATTGTTAGCACATTCTTGAATGACGGTGACGACGCATATCAGACTTTTTTGACCGAGTTAAGTACTAGAGTTAGTGACTATGACAACGGCACAGCTGGTGTGACAACGGAAATCAATAATATAGTTAATCAACTTGATTCTATTAAAACGACAGTTGTTTCTTTCTTGAGTAATGTTTCCATTTACTCTCCACTTGACCTTTTGGAAAATTATGAACAGAGTCCTGCTCTGCTTAATGCTGTTAATTCAATAAAAACATCAATAGAAACTCTTGATAGAGATTACACTGTAGACATTGATCTTACTGCGGATATAATTCGAGTGATTCTTGATGGTTTTTCCGATTTAGATGAGAAGTTTGACCGACTAGGAGAACTCTTTAGAAGTTGGTTTGGAGATATTGGTATTGATGATATTAAGGAATTACTCATACCACAATTTGCAATTGAGCTTCAAGATATCAAACTCGCCCTCGAATTCCCCCGTAATTGGCTCATACCAGCCCTTGAATCACCGGCGAGTTCCGGAAATTACATCGAAGATCCAGATACAAACAAACTCGCTGCACTCGAATTTACGGTAGGTAATTTGAAATATTCTACGCAGAAGGGTTTTGAGTTTGATGATCAATATGCTTTTACATTTGAACGGGCCTTCATCGGAAAGACAGGCATCATGCTTGCGTTTAGCGGCTTAAAAGTCGACATGAGTGATGCGTATAACATCCCTGAAGCGGAAGCAGATGGTCGTCCTGAAGATTTTCAGGGAGTGTATGCCGATTCGGCATCAGTAACGCTGCCCGCCAAATGGTTTAAAGATCCCGACGGAACAAATGCTGAAATTTTCGGAGAACGGTTATTGATCGGAACTGGTGGATTATCAGGTCGCGTTGGACTGAAAGCACTTGGTGGAGATAATATGTTCTGGGCTAGTCTTGGAGAAAGTGACGGCTTCCGGCTTGGTTTCAAAAGTTTCGATATACTCTTCAAACAAAATAAAGTCCTTGAATCCAACATTCAGGGAGCTATGGAGATCAAAAAGTTTGTCTATCCTGCTGGGACACTCGACGAAAACGGGGTAGATGTAAGTGGACAAACGGTAACCATCGGCATTGCAGGTCATATCCACGACGACGGTGATTTCAACCTAACTGCATCAGCAACTCCGCCTTATCCAATCGAATTCCCCGATGTATTCACCTATCACATTGGAAGTTTAGAACTGGGTAAAGAAGAAGACGACTTCTACATCGGAACGTCGGGTAAATTAGAGTTTATGGGCTTCTTGAAGGACACCTTAAAACTCAAGGAGATCGAAATTGATCGATTGCGAATCTATAGTGATGGTAGTATTGAGTTCGAAGGAGGTTCAATTGCCTTAATAGAACCAATCGTATTGAATTTGGGACCGGTTGAAATTACGGTTAGTGCCATCCACTATGGTTCTCATCAAAAAGAGGTCGACGGTGTGATGCGCAAATTCAATTACTTCGGGTTTGATGGTGGTATAAGTGTTGATCCTCTTGGTGTCGAAATTAGAGGTGATGGGGTTAAATTCTACTATTGTACAGATGATTTACCAAACAAGCCATCGTCGTATCTACATATTCAAACCTTGTATCTGGACCTCACGATTCCATCTAGCAGTCCTGCTGCGATTATTAATGGATGGTTATCCATCCCAGAACCTGGAACATCTCCAGAGTACGCAGGAGGAATTAAACTTCAATTGCCACAAGCGAAGATTTCGGGTAGTGCAGATATGAAGTTGCAACCTCGATATCCAGCGTTCATCATTGATGCGAGTATCGACCTTCCTGCCCCAATCACGATCGGACCAGTAGGAATTTATGGATTTAGAGGGTTAATTGGATATCGTTACGTTGCGGAGAAGGAAGCCGCTGGGTTAACATCGGGTGTAGATTCCTGGTATGATTACTATAAGACACCACCTCGCGGTATTCATGTGACAAAATTCAATGGCCCTGATAGAACGACAGCTTCTGGAACACCATTTTCAATCGGTGCAGGTGCGTCATTAGGGACTTCATTTGATAACGGAACAGTGTTGAACATCAAAGCGATGGTGTTGCTTTCCATTCCTTCATTATTCATGATTGATGGTCGCGCGGCTATTCTTTCTGCACGTCTCGGATTAGACGATGCGGGAGATCCACCATTCTTTGCGTTTATCGCGATCGGAGATAATTCATTGGAGTTAGGTTTTGGAGCTGATTTCAAAATGCCTTCGAGCAACGGAAATATTCTCAAGCTCTATGCTGATGTTCAGGCAGGATTCTTCTTTAACGATTCGTCAAAATGGTATATTAATATCGGAACGAAGACTAATCCTGTAACGGCACGAGTTCTCACTTTGGTGACGATTACCAGTTACTTGATGTTGTCGGCGAAAGGTATTGAAGCTGGAGCCCGTGGAGAATTTGATTTCAAACGAAAATACGGACCGATTAAAGTCCATGCGTGGGCTTACATCGAAGTTGGTGGGAAAATCAGTTTTGAAAAACCACAGTTTGGAGCGTATCTGGCTGCTGGAGTTGGTGCCGATATCGACATCAAAATAGTAAGTCTATATGCTTCTTTCGATGTCTTATTTGGTGTAGAGTCACCGAAACCATTTTTGATTTACGGTGAGTTTAGACTATGCGTGAAGATCAAGATCATGTGGGTATTCAAATTCAAATTCTGTGGAAATCTATCTATTTCATGGGAATTCAACAGCACAGTTGATCGAACGCCAATTAGTCCATTGGTGAATCCAGCAAATAATGATACAATACCTTCGATTGTTCGAGGGGTGAATATGCTTTCCAACGAAACATTTGATTTGGCGTATTTAGGAAGTTCGATTCCAGCAGGGCTAAGTTCGGCAATTTTGGATAAAATCATTCCTATTGACACCTATATCGACATTAAATCGGAAAAGGGACTACTGCCAAATGCAATCAGTAACATTATTGGAGGGGTAAACAATCCTGCGGAGAGACATGTGGAAATGGTGCCGCCTCAGAAAATTATCAAAGGAAAAGAGGTGCGTCAGGTGAAACATCAATATTCTATTGAAAGTTTGGTGATTAAATCGTGGAATCCACAAACGAGCTCATGGAATGACTATAATCCGTACAAAGCACTGTACCCGTCAGACCCAACTTTGGATACACTTAAAATAGGTCAGTTCCAGAAAGACGGTAAACAATACAACACAATTCGTTTATTGGCGACTACACCATTTTCATACACGGAGCAAGGTCAGCCAGGATGGACGATTCCTGAACAGAACGGGATTACTTCTGCCACATTATTCTGTGAAGCTGAGCAGGAAGTTGAAGAATGTGCAAATTTCTTAGGTAAACCTTTGGGTACGAAGTATTATTGCTTCAACGAAAATCAGTTGTTCTACAGCAATCAAGTTGCTTTCTTGTTATTGAATAGAGATGATTTTGATCACGCAATCGTGGCGAATGTTGTCAACCCTTTTGCTTTTGATCAGTCGTTGAAGTTCCAAAATGAAAATGGACTCCAAATTCGTTTGCAAGAGCCGTCAGTAGAGGTGAGCTTAAAACTCACCAGTTTCGCATCATCAGTTGAGATTCGATACTATGCTTCATTGATGGATGACGGTGCAATGCAAGTTCAATATGGAAATCCAGACACTGGAGCAGCAAATACAAATGAACCGTATTCAGTTGTTGTTCCATCAAGCTCTTTGAATTCTCCTGTAGCGTATAGCGAGCCTGGTTGGCTGCCTATAACTCGAATTGAAATTCAACCGATTTTGGGTAATCAACAGGAAATTAATGACTTGATTGAACAAATCGCGCAAATTGAAGAATACAATAATCAAATCGCACTTGGGAATATCAAAGATGAGCCTCAATCTACAACTGAGTTGCAATCGAAATTGAATGAATTGCTTGCAATAGGTTGCACCATTGAAGAGGGAGAACCTTGTCAGCGAGATGAAAAATTATGTGCACTGTACGACTTTGTTTTACAGGTTTTAGGTAATTGTCTTGTCGATCCTAAGATGTACAAAGAAGAGGATTTGAAAAAGTACCTCGATTGTGTTCAATCTATTTACAATCAGTTGATTGGATTGATGGGGGGAAATCCTCCAACAGAGTTGAAAGAAATCGCTGTAATCTTGAATAACTTCCTCAAAGACCCGAACCTTCAAACATATCAAGAGGTATGGAAAGCTCTTCAAAACCTTATTCGATATTTAATCGAAGTAGGCAAGTGTGATTGCCAAGAAGAAGGCGATAAATGCTATACGGCACTTCATCAGGTATGTTGGTTGACATTAGAACAATATCAGTACAATATCAATATTCCTGGACAAGCAGCAATTGAAGCAGATGCTCAAGCAGCGATTGATGGAATAACCCAGTACATTCAACCTGTATGGAGACCTAATACGCATTTTGTCATCAATTTTGCCTTAAAGGATGTTGTAGATGATGGTGCCAGCTCACCAGGAAATTACTCGTTCACATACGGTTTCACAACTGCCGGCCCTGTTGGGTTCTTCCACAAGGATGAGAAAGCTACCTATGGAGATATTGAGCTTGAGAATGGAAATATTTTGGAAGATGCGAATGGAATTATTCGTACGCCAGGAGGAGCAATTGTGTCTCCAGATCCGTTGAATCCAATCACTCCACATCCAGATAATTACGCATTAACCAACTTGAAGCGTTACATTGATTATAATCGATCCTATCCAAATGCTGATGGAAATTTATTGAGTTCTAAACCCTTGTTTTACGATGATGAAACAACGAGAATCTCATTATTCTTTACCAAAGCATATGCGACGCATTTCTTCCATAATTGGGAGAGCTATAATGGAAATGATCCGTTAGATGGTCGATTGAAAATTGTCATTAAGGATCCGAGAGAGGGCGATTCAATTGTGAATCCTCCTTATTTGGATTACGATCCAGCGGATACGCAGTACACGAATATCCCTCAAACAATCGAATCCTGGGAAAATGATCCCGACCCACTCGTTCCGCACATTTTCCAAATGTATCAGAACTTGATCGACTCGAATGAGTGTATTCCATTTGGAGGTAATGCGATTATTCCACCTTCGCAATTCATGAATGTGATTCCGAAGCACCTTAAACCCATGAAATTGTACACCGCTTTGGTGAATAATTTGTTCGATAGAGACGGAAATGGAACGCTAGTAACAGAGGAGGTACACCGATTTGGATTCCAAACTTCGCGTTATGCGACCTTTAAGGAGCAAGTAGAGAGTTACTTCCTATCCAATGAGGATGGATCGGCAACAGCGAATGCGGTGTTTAGAATTTTAAAGGACATTAGTCCACTTGAATTAGATGCTGCGTACGATACGATTGTTGGAACACCGAATAGTTTGAGTGACGATATTGCACCAAATTATCAACATGCGTTTGATAGAGTGATCGAAGGCATTCTCGCGCTTCCTCCAATGGAAAAAGCGGTGACGACTGAGGTGAATGTGATTCGAAATACTTCTGATTCGGATAAAATCATAGGGCTGTTAATTCGTAATCCTGAACCGTTTAATAATCCGAAAATTCCAATTAGTGATATTACGGAAACGATTCAGGTTGTGAATGGAGCGGGAATCGCCGATGCAAGCTTTAAGCGATTATTCTCGAAAGATTATTCGCAAGTGCTGATTATTCCTGATAGCAAGGAAATAGTTGCTTCATCGTTGAACGTGAAATTCGAGTACAAACTATGGAATGGCACTTCCTATATTGTTCCGGGACTTCCTGAATACTCAACAGACGAGGTTGGAACGATCACCATTTCTAACATTGATGTTCAAAACGCCTAATTGTTAATCACTTATTAAGAAGAAAAAATGTCATTTGTAAATCAATATATACAACCAGCAAACGAGCTTAATTATAGCAAGGAGTTTGTCGAAAAGAATGTCAACTTCATTTATTCCGTCGGCTATACTGAAAAGGGTCCGATTGTCATTAAATCCAAGGAAGATGGTCAGTCTCAATGGGAACGACTAATTTCCATTTCTATTCAGGAAACACCTGGAATTAGGTTCCATAAAATACTTCAATTGATCGTAGAAGGTTCTTGGGTTTATGTAATTAGTGGGTATGATGGTCGTAAAACTATTTTGACAGCAATCGATGCTAACGGCAATCTCTTATGGAACAAGGAAGTACTTACCCGTGATGAAGATATTCATTCATTTTTGGAGTCATCTGACGATCAGAAAAGCTGTTACTTTGTTTACAGCGATAAAAATGGGTTTGATGGCGTTTTAACTCCTGTTATTCTTGAGCTGAATGCTTTGGGAAATGTGATCAACCAACGTTCGATTCACATAAGTAGATATGCGGAAAGTGGTGTCGTTATTAATAGTGTGAAGTCGTATAAAAATGGTTTGACACTCGCTGGACGTGGGTTTACTAAATCTTCAGAAGGTGTTATTTTTGATCTTAATTCTGATTTGAAACTCAACAGTACTCACATCATCACATATCCCGACATTACCATACAGGATTTATTAGTGAATGGTACTGATGACTATATTATTTCAGGATACAGTGGAACAGATGACCGTGTTATCGTATCACGAATTAAGGGATCGGGTTCATTTATTTACAATCTTCTGCCCAGTTCAAATGATGCAACTTCCATTCTCGTTAAGGGCAAGGAGGCATTTTACGCTATCACAACGAGATCACAGGATGCACTCATACACAGAATAAACCAAAATGATGGAATTGACTGGTCGAAGCTCTTTCAAAAAGATAACGAAACACTCGGAATTCTCTCAGCATCAACGAATCATTCTCTGACTAGTCTAATCTTCTGTTCAAATGAACCCTACCTAATTAGAACGAATACCAATGTTGAAACATGTGTAGCGCAACAAGTTAATTTTGATCAGCCTGAACGCGGGAAATTGAACTGTCAAAGTGATGAAGCGAATGTACAAGATGCTAAATTGGATGTGACTCCATGGGAAGGTGAGAGTTTCGAAATGAATTCATCAATTGTCGAAGTGTGTGGTGATGAAGGAGGTGAATTGGTGATAGGAGAAGATGCGCTTATTCAATCAGAACACCTCTACATTCAGTCTGCAGGTTCACTGGGGGCTGATAGCACCAAAGGAGTCCACCTTCGTTGGATGCTCAAAGGAGGCTTGGCTGCGCATTTACCAAAAGCTGACTATGCAATCCCAAATATCAATTTTAACAAGCCTGATGATTTTGTTCGCATTTACCGAGCGCCATACGTCGATCGCCATACGAGTGTGAATTTCAGTACAGCACCAAACTTGGTGGATGACGCCAATCGTCAATGGGTCTACAATCAAGGAGTTACTATTTACCTTCGATTCTTGAACGCAACGAAATATGATCAGGTACGTTCAACGATTAACCCTGCGACGAATCCATCTGGATTTATGAGTGCCTATGGAAATGAAGTCATTGAAATGAACAGTGGTGCTCAATTGAGTTTTGCGGTAACATTGGATCTATCTTCTTCTAATCCGACCAGTACCGTATCCGTTGAATTGCAGTCTGTGGAACAAACGAAGTTGACAGCAGATAAGCGAGTTACCCTCCGTCAGGTACTAAGTGTACAAGATTTAACTGGAAAGAAATTGGTAAGTGAGAACATTCGAAGTATCCGTTTGAAAGGAGCTGACTTCCTCATCCAGAAAGTACTCTTTGAATTTTATGGGAAATTTATTACTGATTCTCTACAAGAAAACACCTGGAACTACATGGGTAAATACGCCCTCACAATGGATACAGCGACAGCATATAATCGTTTGGAGCCACTGACAAATAGTGTTCAAGATGCGTGGTTGAGGTATAATGATGACGCTTTTGTGAATGTTGACAACTACAAAACGAAATGGAATTCAACTTCACTTGATCCTGAGAATAGGATAGTAGAAACGGTAGATCGTTACATTGATTTGAGTAATGACCCTACTAACCCTACGGCGATAGAACAAATTTATTTTAATGACCCATCGGCAGCACCAATCCCAGGTTATGAACCTGATCCTGACTTCGATCCTTCAGAAAATCAATTTGATTTATCAAACTTATACGTACTTCAGCTAGCGTCGTTAGATTATCATATTGCGCGAATGCTTGGGCTGGGGATTCTTGATTTGGACACAACCGTATTTACAGGGAAGTACATCTACATTGCAGAATACATAAGTATAGGTGATTTACAAGATGGTTTAGGTCATCGTGAAGTACAACATTTGTATTGTTCATTACCAACGGGACTAGAAGATGAGCGTTTGCCACTACCAATTGATTTGAAAGTGCCTGTTCCTGGAATTTTTCAAGATATGGGTACTGAAAATCCTACACCAATTACCGATGAGGATGGTTATTCAGCAGATGGGAAGTCACGATTTATCTCTTTGTTTAATGAGAATTTACCCGAGGAAATTGAAAATGCTCCGTTCTTCCAATCAAATTATGAATTTATTTCAGCGGATGCTACCATTCCAGTATACGGAGGGATCGAGTACCGTTTGACAGGGGCAGCAGAGTGGCAAAAACCAGAATTGTCGAATGATGGAAATTATTTGAATATTGATGCAACAGTTCCTGCCATTCAAAGAGCTGAGACGCGACCAATTGTTTTGCCAGAACCAGGATATCCGCTTTTTGTGCACCGTGAAAAGCAAGGTGGATTCCATGATTACAGTTCGTATGGAATCAACTGGTTTAGTCGTGCAACGAGTAGCTCTGTTGTTCACTCCATAGAAACGAACATTGAGCCAGCGAATTTATTACAACCGCCAACCAATATCAACGCTGTACTGATTCGAAATGAGAATCCACTCTTATTGACATCGGCCAATGAGCGTTCGGAATATTTAGGACTCACAACTGCCGATAAGACTTTTATTCGTCTCACATTTGATTACAATCACGGACAGGAGATGATTGATTATCATAAGGCGATCAACGGTGAATTGGTAAATGGATACAGCGAGTTGCCAGATGCTCAGGAGTTATTTGCGGAGGATATTGAAATATTCTATCGAAATAGTACACCACATGCAGTTTCAGGCAAAGTAGTTTCCGTGGTTGATGATGCTAATCCACTCTTGTCTGTTGTCACGACCGGGAAGTTCGAATTGACTAGCCAAGGTACGTCTGAGTTCATTACTCCAGATTTAGAATCAACCCCTTCGGCCAATTTTATTGGAAGCGTACTCGTAATTGACGGAGAAGAATTTGTGGTTCATCAAGTCAATAACAGCGGAACATACCCTCAATTCACGGTTTTCAAAAATGATGCTGATGGATTTCCTGTGGCATTGAGTTCAGGAGCGAGCCCAGCCGATTTGTCTTCGCCAGTAGAAGATGAATTATTTGTGCTCGTAGAGAATATGCTGAATGAGCCTTCGTGGTTTGTTCCTGGCCCGATGAGTTTTAAAGTCAACACAGATTTGACTGATGTTCACAGAGAAGAAGTGGACGTAAAAATTCCTGACGGAACGATCGAAACACACGTTCAAAAGTTCAGAGGTGTCTACGAAAGTGCGCTAATTGAGGAAGAGCTTGAAGATCATGATGGAGATAGTGGAACTGCTGATATTCATCTCGGATTGTATAAACTAACATTTAGTGGTTTCTCGATGCCAAATCATTCTCAATCGGGTGGAGCAGGACATCGTGTTGAATGGTACAAAGGAATTGTTCGCGTGCATACAACTGACAATCCTACAGCTCCAAGAAAGGAATTGGTAGTGATTAGAGCCGAGAATATTGGAACATCAAATGATTTAGTCGTTTATGCGGCAGATCTTACTTTTGATGATACCGATCCTGATTACGACAAGGTGCTTTTGGGAACTCAAACCGTAAACTACTATCCGGGCTATCGTGTTTATCTTTTCGAAGATTCTCCATTTGGAATCAATGAAACTGCGGTTCTACCAGGGCCAACAGAAGACATTCGCTATTCTATATTTGGGTTGAGAAGTCATGATGACGGACTAGGGTATGTTTCAAAGATTTCGCAGCCTGTTATCATGTATGCGCAGAAAATTGTTGAGCCATTACAACCAAAACAACCTGATGGTGGAAAGTATGCTACCCGTCCTGACTTTTTCGGAAAGGCCTCCTATACATTCACAACAGAGTTTGAGCACAAACCATATTCTGTTCAATATGCACGCGCAAGCAACATTCAAATTTTGAGTGTACTTTGGGAGAGAGAGTCCAATGATCCATTGGTATGGACCGTTCCTAGAATTCAAAATGAGATATTCAAAAATGGTGAAGATGAGTGGTATGATAGTCGTTGGCAGAACCTGATTGGGTTCAATTATACCTATCCTTTAAATCCTGGCAATGATGGGAACTTCGAGGAATTCCTGTTGGACGGTGTTGATGTATCTCTTCCTTTACCGAACAGACAAGAGTTTATTGACGGAATCAATGAGTTTATTGATAATCACAACGACTATGTTGCGCAGTACAATAGTCAGAATGGAACAACGATTCCAACAGAGTCCAATATTGCGTCAATAACAAACTTAAATGAGGTCATTATCTCTGCAAGTGCCGTTAACTCAGAATTGAAGGTCGTAGATTTTGTTAAGGATGTTGTTCACAATTGTTTTGTTCCATTGACTGAAATTCCAGTGATTTATGAGCATATCAAAGGGTTGAGTTATTCTCCAATTCCAAAGAAGCAAGTCATTCGAGACGAAAACGGCGATTTGTTGCCAACTACGCATCAGGATTTTGATATGGCGCCGATGATGAAAATTATTGGACCAAATGCAGGTGCAGGAATAACTGAAAATATGACACAGTTTACTGATTTTGGATTGGACGGATCTTCCAACGCGAAGTATTTCTACATCTCAAGGGAATTAAATCTTCAAATGAACGCAGGACCTTACAGTCCGATTTGGGGTCCAATCAGGCTGGTGAATGCCGCGCCTCCGAGAGCCGCTGAAATTGTAAAGGTTACGCCAATTTTGGGTAATGCAATTTTCGGAATTCAACCTTCGATAAAACTGGAAATCAATCGTTACTCAGACAGTCAAAACATTCAAAAGATTCATGTCTACAGAACGATGTCTCCACAAAGTGCTTTGAGTATTCGTACAATGGATCGAATTAGTACAATTGAAGGGAGTGAACTCGATGCAATAAAAGTTGATGCCACTTGGACCATTCTGGATGATTTTAGTGACGTGGGTTATGTTCCTTATGGCGACCCATTGTTTTATTCGGTGATTGTCGAACGCGAAGTGAAATACAACGATAGAGATAACAATCCTGTGACGGAATATCAACCATCTGAACCATCCAAAATGGTGATTACAAATATTGTGGAGAACAATTCACCAGAAGCTCCCAAGCTTAATTTCTATTCAGACCCGATTAACGCTTCGTTTGAACTGGAAAACTGTGCATTTAAGTGGAGTAAAACAGTTCATAATGGTCTCTATCATCTTTACAAGAGAAATTCCAAAGGAAACTGGATGAAGATACATGAGGTTCAGTCAAATGATGATGAGGTTATAGTGAACCTTGTAGATACTGATCTTGCTGATGGAACACTTACTACCCAGAATGCAGACGGAAATTCAATCTATCACATTTTTAAGGTGGTGTCGCAGAATTTTGCGGGCATGTTGAGTCGAGAAGAGAAGATTGAGAGTGTATATAATGCTGATACCTGGAATGACATCTCTACTATTTAAGTAGGACTGATAAAATTTGACAGGTATTTCGTTCGTGCAGAATTGTTTCTCACTTCGTGAATTAGGAGTGAGCAACTGTTTTGCGTACCTTAGAGTCAGTCTAATTTTTTGGAGTTAATATGAAAATAGTTCTTGCGATCCTCTCGATTCTCGCCTTCGGTTGGAATGCTTCGTCAGCAGCCATTGTTGTTACGAATACAAACAATAGTGGAGCCGGATCTTTACGTCAGGCTGTCATCAATTCATCTGATGGGGACACGATTCGATTTGATCCTACTCTAATCGCTGCGGGTTCGGATACCATTCTCTTGAATACAGAAATTAGTTTTAATAAGGGACTTGTTTTTAAAGGACTATACAATTCAACCGATACATTGTATGTGAGTGGACAGGATCTTACGGAGATTTTTGTAGCAAACCTGCTGACTACGTCGAGCTTAACCTTGGTATTGGACAGCATGTGTCTGGTGAATGGATATCATCCCGTAAGTGGAGGAGCCGTTGATTTCCGAGGAGACAAGTTGGAAATCAGGAACAGTTATTTTTTCAATAATCGAGCGATTTCTTACGGTGGCGCCATTCAGGCAATAGCAAAGAATGTAACGGGACATTGGACGGTTGAAGTGGATATTTCCAATTCCAAAATCAACCACAACCTCGTTTACAATGCTGCTGGTGGTGGCGTGAATATCAGTGCGCAGCAGGAAGCTTTTGTAACAGTTACGAATTCACAAATAAATTTTAACGAATCGCTTACCGGACCCGGAGGTGGAATCATTATATTTTCCAACACGCGCTCAACGAAAATTTCCATTCTTGATTCAGAGATAGATCACAATATCGCAGGAGATGAAGGAGGTGGATTGTACACGCGCTCAGTCTCGAATACGACCTCGCCCAATCCCGTTGATTCTGTTCAATTAACAATGATCAACTCCAGTGTAAGCAATAATTCAGCTCAACTGGAAGGAGGAGGAATTTACACAAACTTAATTTCGAATTATGACAATTGCTCCTACCTGATTCAGATTGACAATTGCCAGATCAACAATAATTCGAGTCTTGATAATGGTGGAGGGATTTATTCAAAATCCAATAATGATATCGATGACTTAAACTCTGCGCATATCAGCATAATTAATTCAGAAATTAACGGGAACACCGCTATTAATGGAGGTGGAGCATATATCGATAGCGACTACACTGTGCCAGGTGGTGTGAGCATGAGTGTTAAGAATTCTACGTTTGATCAAAATTCGTCTACAACAAACGGTGGAGGAGTTTACATTCGAGGATACTATTCAAAAATGGAAGTGAATCGATCAACTTTCTCCAATAATTCGTCTCAGAACGGTGGTGGAATTTCTTTCATTACGAGATATCGTTCGTTGATATTTTTGAAAGGGTTAAGTATTGAAAAGTCTACCTTTTCGACCAATTCAGCGACTACTGGTGGAGGTGTCTACGTGAATTTTACAAATCCAGAGTACGAAAGCGCGATCACTCGATATTCCACTTTTTACAACAATTCTGCCACGACAGGAGGAGCAATTTATGCTACGTCAACCACTTCAATCGCGCCTTATGCACTGCGATTGAAAAGTTCGATTATATGTGTGAATGGTGCCAATCCTATTTCAGCAATCAATCAACAATCCGAAGGATATAACATTTTTAGCAATGCTACATTGGCAGGAAGTGTTGCAACCGATCAATTGGGTGTTGATTCATTATCCCTCAACCTAGGTCAGCTACAAAATAATGGTGGATCTACATGGACACATATGCCTAACATCCCTAGTCCAGCAATTGATGCGGGTGATCCAACAAATACTTCGTCAGCTCAGAATTGGGTGATAACAGGCGTTCGCGAGTCTGGTGCAGCTGAAAGAGCAAGCATCATTTATGAATCTATTTCTGCCACTACTTGTGATAGTCTTATTTCTCCGAGTGGAAATCAAACGTGGTACGCCGATGGTATTTATACTGACACCATTTTTGGAGGTCCAAATGATACCTTATTCACGGTGAATTTGACAAACCAAACAAGCTACTCAACCCTTGTTGAAAATAGTTGCTCAGGTAGTTTTATCACTCCAAGTGGAAATATAATCACTACCTCAGGAATATACACCGACACTATTCCGAATGCCTTTGGTTGCGATAGTATAATTTCCCTGGATATTACATTTAGCGCACCTAGCTCTTCGAGTATAAACGTGAGTGAGTGCGCTCAATACACTTCTCCGAGTGGTAATTTATACACGAATTCGGGAACTTATACCGATACATTAGTCAATTCAAATGGATGCGACAGTATAATTAACATTAATTTGATCATACAGCAAACAGCTAGTTCCATTACTGAAAACGTTTGCACACCTACTTACACTTCTCCAAGTGGTCAAGTTTACACTGTTTCTGGTATTTATACTGATACAATTCCGAATGCAGCTAATTGTGATAGTATTATCACGATCATCTTAACGATGAACACTCCAACAAACTCGTCGATTACGGTATCATCATGCCATACTTATACTGCTCCGAGCGGGATTGAGTACTTTTCCTCTGGGATATATTTTGATACTATCTCAAATACTGCTGGCTGTGATAGCGTGATTAGCATAGACTTGACCATCAACACTGTCAATACCACTATCTCCAACAATGATCCAGAATTAATCGCTCCTTCAGGAATGACTTCCTATCAATGGCTAGACTGTAATAATAACTTCGCTCCACTTTCCGGAGAAACGAGCACAATATTCATTGCTCAACAAAACGGACTCTATGCTGTTCAAATTGATGATAATGGCTGTGTGGATACGAGTTCTTGCATAGCAATCAATCAAGTAGGGATTTTTGAATTGGATGAGGGCATTGCATGGTCGGTTCATCCAAATCCAACCAAAGACATTGTAACGATTCAATTTCATGAGCAGTTAAGAGAGATTATGATCGAGGTTGTTAATCCCTTAGGTCAACTTGTTAGACGTAAGTCTTACGCGAGTTTATCTCGGGTTGAGGTTGAACTAGAATCTGAGTCAGGATTATATTTTGTTACCGTGATTTCGGAGAAAGGGAGAGCTCGAATACCTGTTGTTAAAATCTAAGATTCAACAATACTCGCATTTACATCATCTAAAGCATCATCAATCAATTTTGGCTAGTTCTGCTAACTCTCGCAGTTTACGATTCAGTCGTTTACGCTGTTGGCGGTATCTTTTTCTTCCTTGCTCTGAATTTTCAAAACCAAAAGGAAAAATGAAATCTTGAGATATTTTTATTTAGTTTGAAATAACTGATGACCTTAATCAATTCTTCAGCGATTTTAATTGAAAATTTAACCGTGTTTTCTCCCCCTACAAACACAACACCAACTCGAATATTCAGAACTCGCCTAAACAAATCTGTGATCTTCTAAACCAACATCTGATTATGGAAAATCCGATATTTCTTATAAATATTTTTTTTTGACTCAAACGCTTGAAAAGAGGATAATTCATTAGTTATCATGGAGTCCCGTGTTAGATGTGTGCTTCCCTTTGGAAGGGGTCTGTTAATATTCTAACTATACCGTTAAAAAGGTGTTCATTTTCCCTAAACCGTTTAGTACCAATTTTTTCACGCGATCTAAATTCCCTATCTTTGGTACTTTAAAAAAAGCTATTATGAAAAAACTTCTACTATTATCCGCTATGGCGGTGGTCGGTTTGATTGTGCCGAGTATCGTATCAGCGCAGATAACAACTTTCCCGTACTCCCAGGATTTTGAATCATTCGCAACCACAGGTACTTCATGTACCACGACAAGTCCACTACAAAGTGGTTGGGTCAACGCAGCAACGGCTACAAGAGACTTTCTTGTTGACGCTGGCGGAACAGGTTCAAATCCGACGGGGCCACAGGGAGTCGATCACAATCCAGGAACCTCATCAGGTATTTACCTTTATGCTGAAACTTCAAGTCCATGTTACACTGGATCTAACTCTTGGCATTTGGAGTCACCATCAATTGATCTAACAGGATCAAATGATATTCAGTTTACTTTTTGGTACCATATGTTCGGACAGTCTATGGGTACAGCTCACATCGACGTTTCTGAAGATGCTGGAGCAACATGGACATTGGACGTGATTCCAGCGTGGACAGACGACCAAGACCTATGGCAGCAACAAGTAGTAAGTTTGGCTGCTTTTTCAGGTACTGTTATCGTACGTATTCGTTATGAAGATCCTTCAAACTTCTACGGAGATTTCGCTATTGATGACGTTTTAATCTACGACCTTTTGGTGAACGACGCTGGGATTTCAGCTTTCATTAATCCTGACGTTCCTACTTGTGTTTTCAACGATTCAGTTTCTGTTGAGTTGACAAACTACGGTACAGACACATTGACTTCAGTGAATATCAACTGGACATGGAATGCTGGGACTCAAACGCCTCTTGCTTGGACAGGATCTTTGCCTTCAGGACAGTCTGAAGTAGTTTACCTTGGTTCAGTTGCTTATGGTGTTGGTGATGACCTGATCGCATGGACCGATACACCAAACGGTGTTGCCGAGTTTGCTTCTGGGGCGGGTAACGACAACTCATCTTTGTTTGGGTTGAGTACAGGTTTGTCTGGAACGTACACAATTGGTGCTACCGGAGATTACCTCGATTTCAACTCAGCAGTTACTGCGATCAACAGTTTTGGTGTTTGTGGACCTGTTGTGTTTGAAGTACTAGATGGAATTTACAGCGAGCAATTTGTTCTTGGGCCAGTAGTAGGAATGGATGCAACAAATACAGTTACATTCCGCGGTCAATCTGGAGATCCTGCATTAGCGCTTCTTACAGATACAATTACAACATCAACGGCTAATTATATTGTCGCTTTCAACGAAGCCGATTACTATACGTTCGAGGACTTGACAATCGAAAATCAAGGGGCAACTTATGGTCGTGTACTTGACTTTCAGGGAGAGTCAGACTGGAATACAATTTCAGGGTGTCATTTGATTAGTACTACCACTACAACATCAGCGAATAAAAGTGTTATTTACTCTACTTCAGGAAATAATAACCACAACTGTTCTTTCATCAATAATGTGATTGAAGGAGGAAGTTATGGTGCTTACTGGTATGGTTCTGGTACAAGTGCATTAGCTGAAGGTACTGTATTCGAAGGGAATGAGTTCTTGGATAACTATTACCAAGGTGCTCGTTTGTACTACGTGAATAATGCAACGTTTACAAACAACATGATCTACGGAGAGTCTGCTTCTACAGGGACTCGTTACGCAAGCTATTTCTACTATTGTGATGGTGGATTTAATATCACAAACAATAGAATATACTCTACAGGTTCGTCAGGTTGGTACTATGGAATCTACCTTTCACAGTCAGATGGTTTAGCGAACAACAGAGGTTTGTTAGCAAACAACATGATTCAGGTTGGTAAGCCAGGTACAACTTCAACGATGTACGGTATTTACTCTTCGAACTCAGGTTACATGGATATCTATGGAAACAACATTTTGGTATCTGAAGGAGGTTCTTCATCTCGTGCTTACTACGCAACAAGTGGTGGTGCAACGAGCGTAATGAACAATAACTTTGTTAACTACACAGCAGGTTATGGTGTTTATTTGAATAGTTCATTCTCAGTTACTGAAATGGATTACAATAACATTCACTCTCCAGGAGGTAGCGTTGGGTACTTTAACGGTGACCAATTGACATTAGCTGATTGGCAAGCAGCTTCAGGTTTTGATGTAAACGGTATGGATAACGATCCACTATACCACTCAATTATTGATCTTCACGTATGTGCTGATACACTTAATGGAGCAGGAGTTGCTCACCCAGATGTAGCAATGGATTATGACGGACAAATGCGCGGAGCGACTCCAGATATTGGAGCTGATGAATTTTCAGCATTGTCTACACCATTCTTGGGTGATGATGTTTCTCTTTGTACTGGAGATAGCGTAATGCTTTCTGCTGGAGCACCAACAGATGCAATCTTGTGGTCAACAGGTGATACTACATTGTCAATTTGGGTTTCTACACCTGGAACGTACGATGTTTCATTGAACGGTGTTTGTGGTTCTGGGTCTGATACAATCGTTGTTGAAACGGCTGCAGACGTTTACACTGAGTTCTTAGTAGCAGACACGATGTGGTTCTGTACTGGAGGTTCAGCTACATTGACATCTACGATGATGGCAGATTCTTACTCTTGGACAGGTGGTTCAACAAACGATACATTGGTGGTAACAACTGGTGGAACGTACACGTTGGATATCGCGGATGCATGTGGTTCGGGTTCTGAGTCAATAACAATTGATGAGTACTCTACACCAGTTGCAGGATTTACGTCAACAACATCATTTGCAACAGCTGTGTTTACAAACACAACAACAGGAGGTGGAAATACAACGTACGATTGGGATTTCGGTGACGGAAACTCATCTACGGATACAGACCCAATTCACGCTTACAGCAACACAATTACGTACACCGTAACATTGACTGCTACAAATGAGTGTGGAACAGATTCATTTACAGATACAGTAACATTGTCTACCATTGGATTGGATGATTTATTCTTGAATGGTGATGTTTCGGTTTACCCGAACCCATCTAAAGGAGAGTTCACAATCGATATGACGGTATTGGCAAGTTCTGATATTACAGTTGAAGTAGAGAACATTCTTGGAGCGATCGTTTACGAAAGCACACCAGGATCAGTTCAAGGTAACTACTCTGAAAACATCTCATTAGGTAATGCACCTGCTGGAATGTACTTCGTACGAGTGACTGCCGGAAAGCAACAACTTGTGAAGAAAATTGTGATTGAGTAAATCAATCAACTGATTTGGAAAAGGTCTTCTCGTAGAGAAGGCCTTTTTTTGTTTGGTCTGTCCCGTCCTGAAATAAGTTGACAATAAATCAACTTATTTATGCAAGAATCAGAGAATAAAAGGAGAAGACGAAGTCAGCGAGATTATACTATGGCT
>PDWJ01001892.1_pt1 | contig 35622 bp, 28 predicted proteins | sample 1430881 | NCBI WGS metagenome assembly PDWJ01 (sample SAMN01162460, study PRJNA174530) | Oral metagenome, whole genome shotgun sequencing project. | biome: Marine environment; feature: Marine mammal; material: Swab sample of the gingival sulcus; isolation source: swab sample of gingival sulcus...
GTGTCACATAGCACTACTATGCAACACAGGACAAGGCTGCATAAGGACAAGAAAAATCCGGCGCAATATACTGACATTTCATCGTTGACATGACACTAGTTGCCAGATACAGCTTTCTTGGCTTTGCTGGGGGGATACCCCACATAATAATGATAAGGAGTAGATGATGACGAATAAAGAGAAATATGACAACATTTTCATGGAGTGCTTTTCGGTAGAGAAAAGTCAATTAAACGAAGAATTTGTCTATCAATGTGTTCCTGAGTGGGACTCGGTTGGTCACATGAACATGATAGCTGAGATCGAGGATGTCTTTGAAATAACTCTTGAAACCGATGATATAGTTGAATTCGGGTCATATACAATTGGTATTCAAATGTTGAAAAAGTACGATATTACATTATAGATATTAGCTCAATTTTCTAAGTTCAATACTTAACTCGTTACCTGATATTGAAGTGTCTGGATAAGGTAACTTCAACAGCTTGCGACTGATAAAAAACTAAACTTTGTAAAAAAAACAGTTGAATTCCATGTCAGAACAGTGCTTTTAGCAAGAATTGGGTAGGTGCTTTCGATCTTCTCCTAACCTGCTAAAATATTTTCATTTACTCTGGCTATCTGTCAGGTGCTCTCAGTTATCTCTACTGAAATGAGCATGATTGTACCAATCATTAAAAGTATATTTTCTTCCACTGTAATGCCTGAACGTGAACTGTGACACCTGATTGTCGAGTACTCGACACCAGGTAACAATTAGAGAGTGAAATGGATAAGACGACGGATATGTTTGTGAATAATAGGATCTGCAAGTTACTCAACATAAAATATCCAATTATTCAAGGTGGTATGGCATGGGCATCAGATAGTGTCCTGGCTTCTGCTGTTAGTGATTCAGGAGGGTTGGGCATTATAGGATGCGGTGGCCGAAAAGTAGAGTGGGTGTTAGATGAGATTGAAAAAGCAAAAAAAACAGCGTTACATCGTGTAGGGGTAAATGTTGCGTTACGTGATAGCAATGCTGCTAATATTGTTGAAATTGCTGTCGAAAGTGGAATTAAAATTTTCACTATGGGTGGTGCGGCCATTTATTTAAAGCTCATTTCAAAATATGGGGAAGAGGTCTTGATCATTCCTGTGGTCGGAAGCGTGATGGAGGCAAAGCTGGCTGAACGTGCAGGAGCACAGGCAATTGTCTGCGAAGGGCAAGAGTCAGGCGGAAGTATAGGTCGTGTTTCTCTCTTCTCTTTGCTGCCTCAAGTTGTAGACGCTGTTAAGATACCTGTCATTGCGGCGGGTGGAATTGGAGATAGCCGGGGTATGCGTGCAGCATTCGCCCTGGGTGCTGAAGGAATTCAAATGGGAACCCGGTTTTTGGCAAGCAAGGAATGTGGGGTTTTAGATGAGTACAAAAAAAGAGTGCTGAAGGCAAGGGATACGGATTCAATGGTGATCTTCAGTAAAATAAATAGTCCAGCTCGCGTGATTCGAAACAAATTTGCCCTTGACTATACCGCGAAGGAAAAAAAGGAAATGAGTCAGGACGAGCTCCTGGCAATGAGTCGGGAGAGATTAAAGCTTGCAGCAGAATTTGATGCAGATAAAGGAGCCCTTATGGCGGGGGAAATTTCCGGATTAATTCGTACTATCAAAAGTGCTCGTGAAATCGTTGAGGAAACAGCAGGTGGTTTTGCTGCAGATGAGTTTGGCGTATCCAGTGAAAAAGCTGAGCCAGACGAGCAAGTTTCTCGATACTTGAGGCATAAGTATCCGATTTTATTAATAGATAAGGTTATTGAGCTTGATCCGGGCGTTGGGAGTATAACCAGGCTGACACTTGATAAAGATAAATGGTTTTTCACGTGTCACTATCCAGATTATCCCGTTATGCCAGGCTCACTTTTGCTTGAGGCCATGTCGCAGACAATGACGTTGATCGTTACTTCCATGGATCAGTTTGAAAACCAATGGGGTGGTGTATTACTTTTAAGTGGCATTAGTAAAGCAAAGTTTAAAAAAGAGGCACTGCCAGGAGCAGTGCTTATTATATCGGCAAAAATTGATTCTTTCAAGCGTGGTATTGTTCAGGGAAGCATTATATGCAAATCAAATGATGAGTTGATTTGCACTTGTAATATGACGATTGTAATTCCAAAGGCTGTTAAACAAATTAGTAATCTTATTAAGGGAGACAAGTAGAATGGAAACATACGATACACTAAAAAGTGGTGATTCCTTTGAACAGTTTTCAATGAATTGCATGGAAATACAAGAGTATCAGCAGAATAGATATCCTTATTTATTTTTGGATCATGTTGATGAGATAGTACCAGGGAAGTACGCTAAAGGATTTAAAAATTATACAATTAATGAGTGGTTTTTTCCAGTTCATTATCCGACGATGCCGAATGTTCCAGGTCTTTTACAGTTAGAAGCACTTTCACATCTTGCTATTTTGACTTTTTTAACGTTACCGGGCAACAAGGGGTTAATTACCAATTCCTTGCAGATCAACAATATACGATTTATTCAAAGAGTAGTTCCGAAAGATCGACTTAATATGGAAGCTCATCTGCATTCTTGGAAGCGAGGCATTGCGAAGTGTTCTACCCAGGGGTATGTTGAGGAAAAACTAGTTTGTCAAGCTGATTGGGTTTTCACGATTCCGGAGATTTTAGATAAATATAAACCGAAAGCGTAACTACTCACTGGGTATGTACCTCTCTGGTTTTACCTGCCTCAAAGGTGTAACTGCTCTCAGGCTGCCCCTATTTGGACAAGCACGATTGGCAGCTATAGCCCCTCTATGCGGCGGGTCGTGATTGTTCAAGGAGGGGTGAGCGGTGAGGCGTTACAATCAAATAAAAAACAAGGCTGTATATGCCATGTGAGCAGTGGTGTCGTCAGAAGGAGTTTATGCGATGGATGAACTGTTAATGCAAAAAATCAAATCTGCTGCAAGGGAAATACGAAGAAAAAGTCTTGACCTTGCCTTTAATGCAGGAGCTAAAGCATCACACTTTGGCGGAGGAGTATCAAGCGTTGATATTTTGGCAACCTTATATTTTGCGGTAATGAACTATGATACTGATAATCCGACCTGGGAGAGTCGAGACAGGTTTTTTTTAAGTAAAGGGCATGGTGTTTTGGGATATTATGTGACACTGGCAAAAGCCGGATTTCTAACTGATGAGGAATTGAAAACATTTGGACAGAACGGAACGATTCTCCCCGGCCATCCACTTATCAACAAGGAAAAAGGAATTGAATTCACGAATGGAAGCTTGGGGATGGGGCTTGCCGTAGGGATAGGAAATGCTATAGCCGCCAAGAAAAAAGGGCTGCCTTTTAGGGTTTTTGTCCTTTTGGGAGATGGTGAATGTAACGAAGGATCTGTTTGGGAGGCGGTAATGGCTGCTCCACACTATACATTGGATAATTTGACTGCAATAGTAGACAGAAACAGGTTTCAACAAACCGGTGCCAGTGACGAGATTATGGATCTTTTTGATTTGAAAGCAAAATTCAGCAGTTTTGGCTGGCACGCATTAGAGATAGATGGTCATGACCTTGCTGCTATCTATACAGCTCTTAATAAGGACAGTGGAGGTAAACCGAAAGCTGTTATTGCCAATACCGTTAAAGGGAAAGGATTCTCATTCTCAGAAAATAATAATGATTGGCATCATGCTGTGCTGACAAAGAAGCTGTATGAGCTAGGGGTGGCTGAGTGTGGAGGGGGAGAGAATGCAGATATCTAAAAATACAATTAAAACATGGTCAAGGATAGGTGCCAGGCCGACGTATGGAATGGCCGTGATGGAACTTGCAAAAGAACGTGAGGATTTAATTGTACTTACAGCGGATATGTCAACTTCAGCCGGGCTGGACCGGTTCAGGAAAACATATCCTGATAAATTCGTTGATGTTGGCATTGCAGAACAAAATTTGATTGGAATTGCAGCTGGCTTAGCAGATAACGGCTATAATGTCTTCACTGTGACATTTGCCCCATTTCAATCGTTGAGATGCTGTGAACAAATAAAGGTGGATGTAGCTTATACAAATATTAAGGTAACCATGACAGGCCTTGCCAGTGGATTGATAAACGGACCTTTAGGAAATACCCATTGCTGCTTTGAAGACGTGGGGGTGTTAAGGTCAATCCCTAATCTTGTGATAGTATCTCCCGCTGATGGAGTTGGTATTGTAAAGGCTGTTTTTAACGCCGCAGAGTGCGACAAGCCGGTTTTTATAAGGCTAACAGGAGGCGCAAATAACCCTATTGTCTACGAAGAGGATATAGACTTCAGGATAGGTGAAGCTATTGAGATTGAAACTGGGGCTGACTTAACCATTTTCGCTGCTGGAACAATGGTGCATCATAGCCTTAAAGCAGCAAAAAAATTGAGGGAAAAAGGGATATCCGCAAGCGTTTGGGATATGCATACCATAAAACCGATTGATACAACCGCAATAGAAAAAGCTGTCAGCAAGAACAAACTTGTTGTTTCTGTTGAAGAGCATAATGTGATAGGCGGACTATCCTCAGCGGTGGCGGAATGCCTGTCTTCCTTCAAGAATAGTCCTCCGCAGCTTGCTCTCGGCGTTAATGATTTTTTCCCCAAACCAGGCGACTACTCATTCATGCTTGAACAGTGTGGCCTTTCGTCTGAGCAGATCGCTGAAAAGATTATTGACTCGTTGAAACAGTAACCAACGCGTCACTGCTTTCAGCTCACCCATCTTCGGGCGATCACGACAGGCCGCATAGAGGGGCTATAGCTGCCAATCGTGCTTGCCCGAATCTGGGCAGCCTGAAAGCAGTTGCAGGTTTAAAGGCGAGTGAAACCAAGGCAATACATGCCCTGTGAGTAGTTACACCAACGCTTGTTATACGATTGGAGACAGTAGAGATGTTTGAATTTAAACAGCTAAAGCTGAAATTAGGCGTTGCTTATACAAGTCGTGACGTCTGGTTTAATAAGGAAACTCAAGAGAATAGAAAGTCGATTATCGAAAAAGTTTCATGTTTGGCAAAAGAACTTGATATTGAAGTCTTTTCTACTGAAGACCTGGAGGCTAGAAAAAAGAGGTTTATAACAGGAAAAAGAGAGTTAAAACGATCCAACAACAAATACCTGTCAGATTATGAGGATGCGGTTCTTGCCGCTTCATATTTTAAGGAAAACAAGATTGACGCTTTGTTTATTCCCTTTTGTAATTTTGGACAAGAGGAAGCGGTTGCTAAATTGGGGAAGGAACTAAATGTCCCGTTATTGCTGTGGGGCCCTCGTGATAGCATCCCTAACCCTACTGCTACGTATCGATCTACAGATTCACAATGCGGGATATTTGCTGCTTCAAAGGATTTAAGACGCTATGGTGTCAACTTCACTTATATTGAGAACTGCTCAGTTGATGATATGATCTTTGAAAATGGTTTCAAGGTATTTATTGAAGCCGCGAGAATAGTCAAGTCTTTTAAAAATGGTAGAATAGCACAAATTAGTGTTAGACCTCAACAGTTTCTCAGCTTAATCGTAAATGAAGGGGAACTGCTGGAGAAATTCGGCATTGAGGTTGTTCCGATAACCGGAGTTCAACTTATCGATACGATTGACTTTATCCAGAAGAAAGAAGGTGATCAGATTGATGCGCTTTTAGCTGATATCGAAAAAACGATCGATCTGTCACGGCTTCAAGACAAGAGGTTGTTAGCGGCAATTGAGCTTGGTTTGATGAATATTGCGAATCAATATGATTGTAACGCAATTGCCAGTGACTGTTGGCATACAATTCGTCATGAATACGGGGTCGGTCCCTGGTTCGTTTTTGGTGACCTCTATGACAGAGGGTTACCATGTACCAACGAGTGTGATATCCATGGGGCGATTACTTCCTTACTGGCCATCGGGGCGTTGAATAACACTTCCGCTGCGTTTCTCAGCGATTTAACAATGCGCCATCCTGAGCATGATAACACAGAGCTCTTGTGGCATATGGGCTTTGCAAAACAACTAAAAGATCCTGATGTCAAAGGGTATGTTGTTAAGACAGGAGAAGGTCACTATCGTTTAAAAACAGGTACCTTGACTATTTTACGTTTTGATGGGGATCACGGTGATTATTACTGTTTCGTAGGTAAAGGAGAATCTGTTCACGGCCCGGAAACCGGTGGTAATTACACTTATCTTAAGGTTGACGATTGGGGCAGGTGGGAGAAGAAGTTTGTTTATGGTCCTTATGTTCATCATGTAGTTGGTATGTATGGTGACCATAGAAAAGCAATGAAAGAAGCATGTCGTTATCTTGATATTAAACTTGATACGCCACAATCAAGTTTGTTTCTGTAACTACTCACAGGGCATGTATCACCTTGGTTTCATTTGCTTTTAAGCCTGTAACTGCTTTCAGGTTGCCCAGATTCGGGCAAGCACGATTGGCCCAATCTGGATACCCTGAAAGCAGTTACAGGCTCGAGGCAAGTGAAGTCAGAGAGTGGGTGGTAGTTACCCCGAAAGAGGGGGAAGATGATCGTTTTTGCAGCAATGTTTCATCATTTTCATGATGGGAAGAAACATATTCCCAGCCAGGGATCCATGAATGCTTCTGTTTTAAATCAGTTGCTGGATTTCCTTGGCTGCCATTATTCCATTCTGCATCCTGTTGAGTACAGTGAGAAGGTTGTTCGTGGTCTGCTTGAACCTCTTGATATCTGTCTGACCTTTGACGATGCATTAAAGGCCCAGGTGGAGATTGCCTTTCCAGTTTTGCAGCAGAAGCAGCTGCACGCATTTTTTTTCGTTTATTCAACGGCGGTTACTGGCCCTCCGGATTCGTTGGAACTGTTTCGTGATTTCAGGCATCGGGAGTTTACCGATATAGAGACGTTCTATTTGGTCTTTTTCTCTTCTTTTCAACGTGAATATCCTGAACACTTCTTACGGTACAGGAATGGTTATCCACCAGATTATTTGAAAGAATTTTCTTTTTATACTGATATGGACCGACGTTACCGCTTTGCAAGAGATCATATCCTTTCCAGGGAAAAATACGAATCACTGCTTTTCTCCATGATGGAAGAGAGCGGATATTCCATTGCCAGGCAAAGCGAAAAACTGTTTATGACAGAGGATGATTTGCAGCTGCTATGTAAGAGCGGCCATGTCATAGGGTTGCATTCACATACACATCCGACGACAATTGATACGCTCGCCTGTGAAGTGCAGCAGGAAGAATATACAAAGAACAAACGGGTAGTTGAAGAGTGTACAGGGCAAAAAGTCTGGGCCATGTCCCATCCATGCGGACGGTACACGGAAGAAACGCTCAGGATACTGCAGGAGATGGGGATAAAGGTGGGATTTCGTTCTTCGCTGTCTGTGGAGTATATCCGTTCTTCCTTAGAGGTTCCAAGGGAAGATCATGTAAATCTGGTAAAAATGATGAACTCCAGCCGGGCAGAATGCTGTTAACAGGGACCTTGGTGGAGAGGAGAGCAGACAGTTGCAGAATAGAGTAATGGTCATCGCAGAAGCGGGGGTGAACCATAACGGTTCTCTTGACATGGCAAAAGAGTTGGTTGATGCAGCCGTTAGTGCTGGGGCCGATGCCGTTAAGTTTCAAACTTTTAAAGCTGACGCACTGGTCTGCAGCAGTGCCCACAAGGCAGAATATCAAAAAAGCAGCACTGATTCTTCTGAGTCACAGTACCAGATGCTCCGGAAACTGGAGCTGGAAGAGGCGGCCTTTTGCGATTTATTCCCCTATTGCAGGCAGAAGGATATCCTGTTTCTTTCCAGTCCCTTTGATAGTGAGAGTATTGCCTTTCTCGATCAACTGGGAGTGCAGATGTTCAAGATTCCTTCAGGCGAAATAACCAATCTTCCCTATCTTGAAAAAATTGGTGCTCTCCACAAGCCCATTATTCTTTCCACAGGAATGGCAACAGGGGAAGAAGTGCAGGCTGCGTTAGATATTCTGTTGCAGGCGGGAACCAGCTTATCTGATGTTACGCTTTTACATTGCACTACCTCATACCCTGTCCCTTTTGCTGAGGTGAATTTACGGGCAATGCTGTCGCTGGCTGAAAGATTTTATACAGCAGTCGGGTACTCGGACCATACGAGAGGTATTGAGGTGGCTATTGCTGCCGCAGCTTTGGGAGCAGCAGTTATTGAAAAGCACGTTACCCTTGATAAAACGCTTGGTGGCCCTGATCACAGGGCGTCTATTGAGCCGGATGAGCTTGCGGCAATGGTAAGGGCAGTAAGAAATATTGAAAAAGCCCTGGGCAACGGAGAAAAAATTCCTACAGCATCTGATCTGCAAAATAAGGATGTGGTACGAAAAAGTATAGTGGCCGCCAGAGATATAGATGCAGGCGAGCTTTTTACGGAAAAAAACCTGGGTACGAAAAGACCTGGAACCGGCCTCAGCCCGATGCTGTGGTATGAGGTGCTCGGAACAAGGGCGCATATTTTTTTTAAGAAAGATGACCAGGTAACGCTGCCATGAAAAAGGTGTGCTTCTTTACCGGGACCAGGGCTGAATACTTTTTGCTCAGGCCAGTGATGCAGGCTGTTGAGAGGCATGAAGAACTGGCCCTGCAGACCCTGGTTTCCGGTGCCCATCTCGCCCCTGAATACGGTTCAACCATTCACCTGATTGAACGGGATAATATCAGGGTGGATGAGCGGGTGGAAATGCTGCTCAGCTCTGATTCTCGTGTGGGTATGTGCAAGTCAGCCGGGCTTGGTCTCATCGGGTTTGGTGAAGCTTTGTCACGCCTGCTGCCAGATATTCTCGTAATACTGGGTGACAGGTACGAAGCCTTTACCGCTGCAAGTGCAGCCACCTTTCTCAATATTCCCATTGTCCATATTCATGGCGGTGAGCGGACTGAAGGCGCTGTTGATGAAGTTCTGCGGCATGCCATTACAAAAATGAGTCATTTGCACCTGGTTGCGGCAGAGGAGTATAAAACCAGGGTCATCCAGATGGGAGAGCGGCCTGAGACAGTCATTAACTGTGGTGCATTGGGGCTGATACCCCTTGCTGCCATGGAATATATCCCTCAAAAAGAGCTTGAAAAGGAGCTTGATTTTACTTTTGCCTCCCCGTGTGCGCTTGTCACCTTTCACCCGGTAACAAGAGAGAAAGATAATGGTGAAAAACAGATGCGGGCACTTCTTTCCGCCTTGTCGAGGCTGAAAGAAGTGCATCTTCTTTTTACCGGGGTGAACGCTGATTCCGGCAACAGGGCCATACGTTCAATGATCGATATGTTTGCTGCAACCCACAGCGGGCTTGTAAGGGTAGTTGGTACCCTCGGCCAAAAGCGCTATTTCAGTGCCTTGAACTATATTGACGTTGTTATAGGTAACTCTAGTTCTGGTATTATTGAGGCTCCAAGTTTTGCTGTCCCCGTAGTAAATGTTGGGGACAGGCAGCGGGGGAGGGTGATGGCTGATACTATTATTACTGTTGAGCCAGAGGACGCAGCTATTGAAAAGGCGTGCCGAAAGGCGTTTTCCAGATCGTTTAAAGAATATGCTTTGCATAGAGAAAACCCTTTTATGCAGCAGGATACACTTGCAATCGTCATTCAGGCTATCCTGCAGCTGGATCAGACGGTAACACGAAAATCATTTCATGACCTGTCGTAAAGAGGAGTGGTATGCGTAAGGCAGAAAAGATTACCATTGACATATCGAGCACGATTCGGGACGCACTCACCGTCATTGATCAGGGAGTCATGCAGATTGCCCTGGTGGTTGAGGAGAGAAAACTCATTGGAGCAATCACAGATGGCGATATCAGGCGCGCCTTTTTGAAGGGTGCTGCCCTTGATGAGCCGATTGTCGATATATACAACTCCTCACCGATTAAGGCCAATGTTAATGAATCGCGTGAGGACATCCTCCAGCTCGCCCTGGCCAGAAATGTGAAACAGGTACCGATTGTTGATGAGAATAATATCCTTTTGGGTATTGAGTATATTGATGACTATCTCAGGGTTTCTGAAAAACCAAATATGGTCATCCTGATGGCCGGGGGACTTGGCACTCGATTACGCCCTCTGACTGATACTGTCCCAAAGCCAATGCTTACAGTTGGCAGTAAACCCATACTGGAAACCATAATAAATTCGTTCAGTATGCATGGCTTCAGGCGATTTACCCTGTGCGTGAATTATCGAGGTGAACAGATTAAAAAATATTTTGGAAACGGTGAGCAATTTGGCGTATCAATAGAGTATCTTACTGAAAGCAAACGACTTGGAACAGCCGGCCCTCTTGGGCTTTTACCCTCGATTCCTGATGATCCCCTTATTGTTATGAATGGGGATCTGCTTACTGGATTGAACTTTGAACATCTCCTCAATTATCACAGGCAGACCAGGGCGGATGCAACCATGTGCGTGCGGGATTATGAGTTTCAGGTTCCTTTTGGAGTGGTGCAGACCAAAGGGGCAAAGATCGTCTCTATCAAGGAAAAGCCGTCTCATCATTTTTATGTTAATGCAGGGATTTATGTGTTGCAGCCTGAAGTAGTTAGCCAGGTGCCTGAAGACACGTTTTATGATATGCCCCAACTCTTTGAAGAGATGATAGGGCAGGAAAAGAAGGTTTGTTCTTTTCCGGTAAAGGACTATTGGCTTGACATTGGACGTCCCAGTGAATTTAAGCAGGCACAGGATGATTACACTGAGGTCTTTGATGTATAGTACCTGCTCCCGGCTCGCCGGTCTTCGGGCTGGTTATAGCCGTCAGTCGTGCTTGCCTGGTTACGATGTATAAAGACAGACGCATTCTTGCAGTTATACCTGCCAGGGGAGGCAGTAAGGGACTGCCGGGGAAAAATATTCGGCCGCTTGCCGGTATTCCCCTTATTAACTGGTCAATTACTGCGGCAAAACAGAGCGGTTTTTTTGATGAAATAATGGTTAGTACTGATAGTCATGAGATTGCGGCTGTTGCCAGGGAAGCGGGCGCATCCCTACCTTTTCTTCGCCCCTCGTACCTTGCCACTGATAATGCCACGACCATGGATACGCTGGAGTATACGTTATCGTGGTACAGCGAAAAGGGATATGTTTTTGAGATGGTCTGTTTGCTCCAGCCGACCTCTCCTCTGAGAACAGCGGAGGATATCAGCAATGCCATGCACCTTTGTGAGGAGAAAGAGGCACAGGCAGTGGTATCAGTCTGTGAAGCCGGTCATCATCCTTTCTGGATGAACACCTTGCCCGAGTCTCTCTGTATGGATGGTTTTTTGAGGCAGGAGGCCTTGGACACCCCGAGGCAGGCCTTGCCGCGATACTACCAGCTCAACGGCGCCCTGTATCTTGGTAATAGTCACTGGGTGCGGCAAAACAGAAGTTTTTATGGGGCAGAGAGCTTTGCCTATATAATGCCAAGGGAGCGCTCAATAGATATTGACACGCTAATGGATTTTCATCTGGCAGAGTTTTTTTTGGCAAAAAGGTGATCGGTATTGTTGCATAGACTCTGAATCCCTTCTTCAAGGGAAATCTTGGCTTGCCAGCCGGGAAGCGATTTGAAATCTCTCCATGGAATCATGACCTCCCTTTCCCTGTACGGCCTTCCTCCCCAACAGATTTTGAGTTTTTTACCGCATATTTTTTCACATATTCTCACCAGCTCACGTAAAGATAACGGTGCTCCCGAAGACAGCCCGTAACAGCTCTCCTGGGCGGATTCAGTTTTCATGAGTTGTTGGGCGGCGAGCAGGTAGGCGTCGATAACATCATCAATATGAACCAGGTCGATGAGTTGTTCTCCCGGCGACATTGAAAGTGTCTGCTGTGACTGGAGACAGTGCTGCAGAAGTGACAGAATCTTTCCTCTGTTGTCGGCAGGGCCGTATACATCAAAAAGCTCCAGCGTCGCGGCGCATAGCTTTGCTGCTTCGATGTAGTAGCACATGATATCCTGAAAGCCTTTTTTGGTAGCAGCATACAGGTTGACAGGATTATAAGGCTCGTTGTTGTAGTGTGCCCAAAAGGTACCGGTGTTAATGAGGCGACTGCTTCCACTCATACGCATTGCTTCCAGCAGATAGGTGCCGAAGGCGATGTTGCTGGTCAGAAGAGTATCTATTTCGGTTTGGGTACGACCGTTATTACTTGCTGCGGCCAGATGGAAAATGATGTCTGGGTGTACCTTGCTAAGGCAGGAGAGAATATCATCAAGGCCTGTATCGCAGTAATGGAGATGGACCCGATCAAGAATTGTCCTGATATTATTGCTGTTCGACCGCCTGCGAATCAGCAGGTGAACATCTCGCCTCTCGGCAACAAGCCGTCTCGCCAGTCTTGAGCCGATATAGCCGGTGGCACCTGTAACGACAACCGTTTTGAACAAATATTTTTCGTCACTCTTCACGGGACATGTAACTCCTTGGTTTCATTAGGTACTTCACCAGACTTTCCAGAAAGCATTACCGCTTTCCCAGAGCTGGTTAAGGTATTTGACGTCTCGTTCATGATCCATGCAGGCCCATAATCCCTGATGCCTGTATACGGCGATATCACCCTCACGGGCAAGCTTGTCCAGTACGCCTGCCTCAAGGTCACAGTCTTCATCTCTTGTAAGGTGATCAAGAAGCGTCTGGTTAAAGACCATGAAGCCGCCGTTGATGAGGCCTTGTGAGGTCTGCGACTTTTCTTCAAAAGAGGAAAGGATGTCACCATCCGCAATCAGTTCACCGAAGCGTGCTGGAGGGTGCACCCCGGAGATTGTCACCATTTTGTCTGTTTTTTCATGATGGGCTATGAGTTGTTGAATGTTGATATCAGAGACTCCGTCGCCATAGGTCAGCAGGTTGATATCGTCTTCCAGATAATGAGCAATTCTTTTTAACCTCCCGCCTTTCAAGGTATTAAGCCCAGTGTCTACAAGGGTAACCCTCCAGTCGGGTTCGTCGTGTTTGTTATGAAATTCAACATTTGCATTGGAGAGATCAATGGTAAAGTCTCTACACTTGTACTCATAATGCAGAAAGTAGTCTTTGATAATCTCTGCCTTGTAGCCCAGACAGATAATAAAGTCCTTGATGCCATAATGAGCATAAATTTTCATGATATGCCATAAAACAGGTTGATTGCCAATTTTCACCATGGGCTTGGGGATGATATTGGTTAACTCTCCCAGTCTTGTGCCAAATCCACCTGCCAGGATAACTAGCTTCATGGGCTTCTCCTCTTGGAATTTTTTTAAAGAGTTTTGTAACTACTCACAGGGCCTATATCACCCTGGTTTCACTTGCTTTACGCCTGTAGCAGCTTTCAGGCTGCCCAGATTCGGGCAAGCGCGACTGGCAGCTATAGCCTCTCTCTGCGGCCTGTCGTGATCGCCCGAAGATGGGTGAGCCGGGAGCAGTTACAGCGTTTTTAGAAAATGCCGGGCAGCACTATCAATGCGTTGTTTATCTGCCAGGAAGGGTTCTTTGTCCTGACCATCCGGGGCGGTATGTATTTGTTCAAGATAACGAAGACAATGCGCATGGGTCTTACTGTGTAGCTCCAGGAGGTTTGCGTCTATCTTTCGGTAATAGACATTTATGGAAACATTGAGCAGATAAAACGTCTTGTTACAAAGGCGACAATACATTTCTCGTAATATCTCTTTGTTATTACTGCATATTTCAAGATCCTTGAAAATGAGGAAAAAATCTTCGTGCTGTTGCAGCCTGCTTTCAAGCGTAGCATATCCGGGGATGGTCAGTTTTTTTGTCTTGCCAATATCTGTTTTGAAGAAAGCTGTTTCTTCTGCTTTACCTTCCTTGACCAGCACCATATCTATTGCCTGCACATTGCCATGCTGGCAGGCAATCAGTTCAAAATACAGATGGGGATAATAGAGGCAGATTGAAGAGTCGAGGTTCTCCTTTATAAAGGTAAATACATTATTTTTTTTAAGAATTTCGTTATTGAAAAAGAGGCCGCTGAAATAATTGGAGGAAATCATGAATGATAAAAGAGCCTCTTTTCCTTTCTTGAGAACAGGGGTCGCTGTTACCCTTCCTTGCCTGACTAGAGAGGTACGTAGTTCAGACAGGGTCTCTTTTTCTTTGTGCAGGATATTCATAAAGAGGTGGAGCCTGGTGAAGTTGACCAGGTCTTCGTCACTTAACAGCAGCACAAATCGTCCACTGGCCAGTTCACATACCTTGCACAGGTTAATGGCAAATCCCTTATTCTCATCAAAGCGATGGTAGCACAGCCTGGCATCATCAATGTTTTTTATTGTTTCGTAAGATGGGGTTGTTTCGTTTTCCGAGCCATTATTGGAAAGAATAAACTCGATCTCTTCATCGTAGTAACTACTTAAACAATGGGTGATATTGTCAAGAGCACGATGTCCCCTGTTATAGCTGGGGATACAGATGCTCAACAGAATATTATTGCCTTTTCTGCCTTCCCTGGTGAGGCGGTATTGGTGCAGCTCATGAAGAATGGTTTTCAGCTCCGGCATACGGCCTGAAAAATCGATGATGTTTCGCGGCAGATATGAGCTGCTGTTTCTGAAATATTTCGTGAATTCGTTACGGTGTGAAAAAAAGTGGATACCTGCGGTACTGTTCAGGGAAAGTTGCACTAGCTGCAGGCTTGCCAAAAATTTTTCTTTGTCCCGGAGCAGGATGTAGCACTGTTTGCCATCGCCTTGTGCTGTGTTAATATATGGCTGGAGATGATCGATTCTCCAGTTATCAGCCAGTAAAAAATCAGCAAATTCACTGTGTGTCTCGCGACGCATCCTCTTTTCCGGGTTATTGTCGGTATATGTCCCTTCAACTATTTTTTTTGTTTTTCTGTCAAGAAGATAAAAGGTATTATCCTGCAGTGTGGGAAGAGGGGAGTAGCGCAAGGCTGACAGCTCTGACGGCAGCGAGAAATGACAGGAGTTATGTAGCAAAGTGACATTATGTGCGTATTGCTGCTGAAAAAAATCGAGATTAGGCTCGATAAAAGCATGTTCAGTAAAATTGGTTATATCATCTTGTAAGTGACCGTACGCCTGAGCTTTTATAATCATGGCGAGGCAGGCTGGAAACTCCTGTATCTTGAGAAGGAATGTGGCAAAGCCAAAGAAGGATCTCGCCTTTAACGCACTGTTGTCTTCACTTGTTTCCTCTTCAATTTTCTGGGTGAGCTGCAGGTATGCTTCGCAGGCTTCATCTCCAGAATTATCAGCAATGAGAGCGTCTATTTTTTCGAGAGTTTCCTCGTAATATCTCCTGTTGTCTTCCTGGTGATTCATCTGGCCTCCTGTGTATCCGAAAATCTGTTCAAAAAAGTACCTGCTTTCAGGTTACATACCCTGTGAGCAGTTACAAAAAGATATTAATTTTCCGAGGTTTCGCTTTTCATGCTTTGTTATGGCTGAAGGCTGTCTGGTCCGGCCATGCTGGTTAGCCCGGATTTGGGTGAGCTGAAAACAGGTCCAGACTTAAAAGCACGTGCAATCACTATGGCAGGTGTCATGAGGGTCGTTACATCTCATGATGGGGTCACTCGCAGCTGGTCAAGACAGGGTATGTGTGTGCCGCGACAAAATCGTGACCAGCCACCGGGTCTGTACTGTAAGCGTTATTCTCTGTTTCTTTTCTGAGGTGTAACTGGTCACGGGTGCAGCAGAATTGGGCAGGCACTCTTTTGAGCAGGTAAGCAGGCGAAGTGAGACGTTCGTCTACACAAGTATGCGGGAAAGAGTGATCGGGCAAGGATGACGTGCCCGTGATCAGTTAGACAAAATCTTCTATCTGGCTGACGCAGAGCTCATAAACATCTTTTTTTTGATACGCCCGGTACCATTCAATGGTTTTTTCTATTGTGGTATCTATGTCCCAGGTTGGTTTCCAGCCCAGAAGGTGTCTGGCTTTGGTTGTGTCCAGTGTCAGCAGCTTTGCCTCATGGGGTTCTTTTCTGTCAGATATATCCTCTATGCTTCCAGAACCATAGCTGGTAACAACCTTTCTGGCCAGCTCAAGCACCGAAATAAAGGAGTCCTGATCAGGGCCAAAATTCCAGGCTTCGCCAAATGCTGCAGGCTGTTCGCTAAGCCTTTGCCCCAGCAGCAGGTACCCAGAGAGCGGCTCAAGAACATGCTCCCATGGACGTACTGCCTCAGGGTTTCTGAGTTGTATGGGGACGTTTTTCTCCAGTGCCTTTATACTGTCTGGGAGTATTCTGTTTTCTGCCCAGTCTCCTCCGCCAATGACATTTCCTGCTCTGACGCTTGCTATTGCTTTCTGGTGTCGATCATGCTCATCAGGAGGGAAAAAGGAATTTCTCCATGAGGAGATAGCTATTTCAGCACATCCTTTGGATGAACTGTAAGGATCAAAACCTCCTAAAGGATCAGTTTCCCTGTAGCCCCAAATCTGTTCCCGGTTTTCATAGCACTTGTCAGTGGTCACCATGATGCCGATCGTTTTGTGATGTGTTTGACGAATTGCTTCTAAGATATGTACGGTGCCCAGTACGTTGACTCGATAGGTTTCCAGTGGATGGATATATGAAGCTTGTACCAGAGACTGGGCTGCAAGATGAAAAACATAATCTGGTTTATATTGGGCAAAGACTTCCTTTACTTTTTTTAGATCTTCTAAAGGAGCACGAATGTCAACAATGGTATCAGTGAGGCCTGACAGGGAAAAATTATCTGCCGGATGCAGCGGATCAAGGGCATAACCTATTACTTTCGCTCCAAGTTCGTGAAGCCATATCGCCAGCCAGGACCCCTTGAAACCGGTATGTCCGGTTATGAGTACGGTCTTGTTTCTGTAGGTGTCTTTAAAATTTTTTATGTTCATGTTCGGCCAGCAAAAAAAGAGGTAAACACGCTCTCTATGTAATCAATCTGCTCCTTGTCAATGCCTGGATAGACGCCTATAAAGAAGGTGTTGTTCATGATGACATCGGTGTTTTTCAGGTCTCCGACAATACGAAATGCAGCATTCTGGTATGCAGGTTGTTTGACGGCGTTGCCAGCAAAGAGGAGCCTGGTCATTATGTGATGCTCTTCCAGGTAGGTAGTCAGTTCAACTCTTTGTATCCTGGAATTTTCTCTGAGAGTAACAGGAAAAGCAAACCAGGACGGATCCGAATGGGGCGTTGCCTGCGGCAGGATGAGGTCACTGGCAAAAGGCTTGAGCGCCTTGTAAAGCAGGGCAAAGTTTTCTTTTCGTTTTTTTATAAATCCTGGCAGCTTATCAAGCTGGGCAACCCCAATGGCTGCCTGCATGTCGGTGAGTTTGAGGTTGTAGCCAATATGGCTGTATACGTACTTATGATCATAGCCAAAAGGAAGGTGTCCGTATTGTCTGGAAAAACGCCTTCCACAGGTGTTGTCAGTTCCCGGACCGCAATAACAGTCTCTTCCCCAGTCGCGAAGTGAGGTGGCAATCCGAATGAGCCGGTTGCTGCTGGACATGACTGCCCCTCCCTCGCCCATGGTCATGTGGTGAGCAGGATAAAAACTTGCTGTAGATAGTTCTCCAAAACCACCTGCCTTCTTACCTTTGTATTCAGCCCCGATTGCATCACAGCAGTCCTCAATAAGATAGAGATCGTTTTCCCGGGCAAAGGCCGTGACCGCGTCCAGGTTAAAAGGGTTTCCCAAGGTATGAGCCAGGACAATTGCTCTTGTTTTGGAGGAAAGTGCTTTTTTCATCTCTTGAATATCGATATTGTAGGTACCTATTGAAACATCGACAAAAACCGGAATCAATCCGTTTTGAATAATGGGATTTATGGTGGTGGGAAATCCTGCAGCAACAGTGATGACCTCATCTCCTTTTTTTAGACTGCGATCACCAAGTTTTGGCGAGGTGAGTGCTGTCACTGCGACTAAATTAGCGGAAGATCCTGAATTCACCAGGATGGAATGTTCCACCTCCATTGCCTCGGCAAATTTTTTTTCAAAAATATCGGCATATCTTCCCGCGGTCAGCCAGAAATCAAGAGATGCATCAACAAGATTTACGAGCTCTTTTTCGTCAAATGTTCGCCTGGCAAAGGGGATGAGGGAGCCAGGCTCAAAACGCGCTTCTTGGTGGGCTTGCTGATAGTATTCTTTTACTTTTTCAAGTATTTCTAATCTGGTTTTCCGGGAAATCATTATATGTTTCGAGGGTGACTGGTTACCGGATTTTTCATGAATATTTATACTCTGAAATTCGGCCTGTCCTGATCGCCGTCAGCTTTAAATATAATAAGGTTCTGGTTACTTGATTCATAGTACAGGTTGATATTCTTTTGAATAAAAGGTTCAAAATATGTTGGAATAATTACGTTTGTGTCATCTTCTTCTCTTCGGATGAAACCAGATTGCTTTATAATGTCATATGGTAAGCCATTAGTCAGGATGTCGACATATTCATAGTTATTATCTGTCATAATTTTTTCTATTTCAGTCCCAATTTTCGAAAGAACAGTAATATCTCCTGCAAAATCAACAATCCTCAGTGCAGATGACCCTTCAACTTCAACTTCTCTGGTAAAAATAATTCCGTAGCATTTTTCTCCCCGTTTTATTGCGTAACCCTGGTATGTATAAACTGGATGCTTAAAAAAACGTTTATTGAAGTATTCTTTTGATTTAAAAGGTAATCTTGGGTAATTTTTCTCAAAATTAAATTCTTTTTCTATTTCATTTATATTATTAATCTTTACCAGTTTAAAATCACTTTCAACTATTTTACGAGAAAGACACTTCCCTGTTATTTTTAAAATATTGAAGTTGTTAATTGATTGGTTAATTATATAGTATTGTTGCATTATTCCAGTATCATGATGAAATATATTTTTAAATATTGGAAGTAATGTCTTCGGGTTGGTGGCAAAGTCGAAATATGCTCTGGCCCTGGTGGCCTTGAAAAACCGCCTTAACATTTCGACGCCACACATTGGCAAAGGGAGTCCTGAAGAAACTTTAGTTATTGCGTTAGATATATACCTTCTTTCAGGGTCATTTGAATATTGAACGAACCCGTTTGCCCCCTTAATGCTGTTATTCTTATCGAGCATTAAGAAGAAATTTATTTGCTCACCTTCCCCGGCATATTGATAGATGAATAATTCCTTGTCGTTTGCAAGGATATGCTTTTCTCCCCATTCTTTTTTTAAATATGTCATAATAGCATCTATGTCTCCGGTCGAAGCAAGTCGAAAAGTAAAATGCTCGTCATATTTATTCACATGTCACCTCATCATTTTATACTGTAATCAGGTACGTATACACAGCCCATGACCACTTGTCCCCTGGTAACCAATCGCGGGGTCTGTGCTTTAAAGCGTTATTCTCTGTTTTTGACCTGTAACTGGTCACGGGTGCAACAGAATTGTGCAGGCACTCTTTTTAGCTCTACAAGAGGATGCGGGAAAGGGTGATCGGGCAAAGATGAAGTGCCTGTGATCAGTTACATCCTTTGAGGTATTGGCGGGCTGCACTGTTGTCAGGATCAAGCATCAACACATGCTGGAACATGGCTGCAGCACCTTCTTCAATGTTCAGCTCCCTGTAATAAAGACCCACCTTGAGCATAAGAGATATGTTTTTCGGGAATTTTTCGATTGCCGAGAGGTACAGCTCCAGTGCTTCTCGATTTTTTCCTGTCAGTCTGAGAAAATCAGCGTAGTGAGTGAAATACACGGCAGACAACTGTGACAATGATTCCAGAGCCGTTTTACTGTTGTCGATATCATTATTTTTTAGTGATATGAAAGCGATGCGAAGAAGTGTATCTTCCCTTAATGTCTCGCTTCCTGACTCAACGATTGACCTGTATGCGTTTATTGCCTTTGACCAGTCTTCCTCCAGCTCGAAAATATGACCTGAGCAGAAATCACGGTAGGTGTTTGCCGCTGGTGAAGGGTGTTTTGTCAGGGCTTTTTTGATGTTTATCAGAGACTGTTTGTCTCCTTGAGTGAAATATAACCGGATTTTTCCCGGAACTCCTGTGAGGTCTGCAAAGTGAATACAACGTTTTAAGTGGGCGGAAGCTTGCTCTGGATCGTTCTGGTGACGGCATTGTTCCTCAATCTTACGCGCCTTTGCCTGCATAGCCAGCGGTAAGGAGGCAATTGTTTGGTCATGCCTGCTAAGCCAGAGATATAGTCTTCCTGGCTGGTTATCTCGTTCCCACTGGTCAAAGAGCACGTTGAAATCCGGGGTATTTTTGAGTTCTTCTTTGCGGCTGTTTATCCGTTTCTTACAGTCATCAATCAGTTCAAGTGCCTTGTCAGCAATCTTTATGTATTCAGAATAATATTTTCTGGCTGATTCCTCTATTTCCTCGTCTGTCCAGTCTTCATGGCTGCTTAGTCTCGCTATTTTAAGAAGTTCAGTGGCACCATAATTTTTCAGAAAATAGGTGTAGGCGTTATAGGTGGTATTGAGTTTTTTCTCAATTTTATCCATCCTGATCTTGTGTTTAAAATTTTGTTTTCTTCCTTTTCGCCCGAAAAGCCCTTCGTTGCAGCGTAAGGCTTCCTGGGCCAGCTTGCGAATCTGTATGATTTTCCCTTTGGCGCACACAATTTCTTCCTGGAGTGCCTTGATGTCCTGTACATATTCTTCCTTTGTTCTGGGCGGTGCTGCTGTCTGGAGAATATCTTCTATGGCCTGATCCATGGGGGCAGGTTCTATTTGCTCAAGTGGTGTGTGCAGTACATGGTCGACCTTGGCTGCTCCTTGTGCAGGGTTTATGAAGATAACTCCCGCATCCTGAGCCTCTTTTGCCTGTTGACTTAGAATATGAATACCTGCGACAAAGTCACTTGGAGTTTCCGCATACCAGCCGCCATTTGTCTCCACAAGGGTAGTTGAATGGGTTAGCTGCGGGCCGGTTTTATGTTCATTGCTTCCTGCAGCATGGGTGTAGCCATCTCTGGAAAAACAAAGATCTACTCCGGCTAAGAGTATCTGGGCAAACCCCATTTTTGTCGCAACCGAAAGCGCTGTGTTGGCAACTGTTGGACCGGAAGAAGGAAGGCTTGACAGGTTCTTTTCGCTCAGCCATGGAAACCTGTTTTTCAGATACACCGATCTGCCCTGCCACTGACCAACAATAAGCGGAGAGGCGTGAAACATGTTTATGAGAAGAGAATGCCGGGAAAAGTGAAAAATTTCCTTGCTGATATCAAAGCTTAAGTCGTGGGGATCTATCGTAAATATGATATCAGGGGTAAGATCGACTTCTATAAGCCTTCTGCATATACGTGAAACCGCCAGGGTAACAAGGGTGTCTTTCTTTTCTTTTATCCATGGAATCAGTTCGTCGAGTGATGGCCCCCCGGCCAGTAATACAGCAGTTTTTCCTGGAAAGAGGTCTTTCAGGCAAAGAGAAGAGCGATAATTTTCAGTAAGATTTTTCAGCTGCGCTTCAATAAAGGGTTTACCCTGGAGCTGGACATTGACTTGAAACTCAACCTGTTTGCATAAAGTCTGGGTAGAAAAAAGAAGCTCATGGTATGCTGGCAGAAAGCCGTATTCAGCAGCAAGTGAACGAATCAGCGTTAAGCTGCCAGCATAAAGATACCGGTTGATTTTTACTTCGCTGAATGTGGCTTCCAGCTCATCAGGGGTGATAAAATGAAGAGAGGGTGAGAGCTCCAGGTTATTGTATTCTTTTGTAATTTTTGTATAAACCTCTGCGGGTTCTATCAGGATGAACTGTGTCCCGGAGGCTGTTTTTACTGCATTTAGAAAAGGAAGAAGGGTGCCGGAGTCACTTCCTATGACAATATACAGGGTGTCCTTTGTTTCATAACAGGATTTGAAACGCTCTTTATGGAGCTGCTTCGCTCCTGAATTGTTGAGCGTATTGTGGTTAACGCTGTGGAGATATTTGTCACCGAAATCATTTGTTATGAATTGCTCTGATTCGAAATCTTTTTGCAGCATTAATTACATATCCTTTTTCCTGTCCAGTGTTACCAGATTATTTTTGATTGATCACCTATACCTCCGGCAATGGAGTTTTAGTCTGGTATGGTGAATCCTGAAGTATCACTTGTACTGCCCTGTTGGTCTTTGCCGTAAAAAAGATGGGAGCGGTCAGATTAAGCGTTATTTTCTTTGAAGGAGGCACCGTTACTACGCTTAATACATAACAGTCTTCACCGTTTTCAACACCCAGCTTTTTCAGCTCCGCCTTTTCAGGCTTCACCTTATAGTCAGGAAAGAAATTGTTTGGATCTGTGAGAATGAATGCAATGTCAGCATCCTCCGCGCTTTGAATCCAGAACAGGGGGCCTTGTTTCCTGTTGGGCATGACAATGAATTCCCGTAGTTGCTCAAAGCCGACAAGACCTTCCGGAAAGAGAAGGGTGTTTTTGGGATCGTATTCTATTTCCCCAAATCGTGTATTGATGATTTTCATTTCTTCACCTGCTTTATTTGCACGGCAGCACTGAGTGCGTCCAGATCATTGATATCCCAGTTGGTAGCACCGATATTTTCTTCACGAATCCGATCATAGACTTCCTGGCGATATATTTTCATTTCCTGGGGGGCATCTATGCCAATCCGGATGGCTCCGCCTTTTACTTCAATAATTTTAATGGTGATATCATCCCCGACGAGGATACCTTCACCAGGCTTTCTGGTTAGTACCAGCATACTGTTCTCCCCTTTCTGTCTGCAGGGTCACTGTTTCCCTGACTAATTCATTATAAACAGGGTAACTGATCACGGGCATTTTCCCTCTGCACGATCACAATCTTCCGCATACTCTTGCCCAAAGACAGGTGAGCTGAGAGCTGTTACCGTCATTTCAACTGTTATTTGTAAGGTAGCGTATTTTTATGAGAAAGAAAAGCAAAGTGAAGAGGATTGTTACTCCAGGTTTGTGACAAGAATCCTCAAAAACCTTTCAAACGCTGATTTTTCATACATCATGAAAATAACAGCCTCTTTTTAATTCAGAGGAGGGGGGGTACCCCTGTCGGGCATTGTAGACGAGCTGATTGGAGGCGGCAAAGGCTCTGAATCCGGCAATGGCCTCGTCTCTTAAGACATTTTCCAGTACGTTTATGCCTCTTCTTTTTAATTCTTCTCGCCAGTTTAAGGGCAGAGGGCCTTCATCAAATCCGGTTATCTCTTCCAGCTCTGGCCCGGCACCGGCAATGACCAGCTCCCGTATACCTGACCAGATCACCGCCCCAAAGCACATTACGCAGGGGCACCAGTTTACTACCAGCTGGTGTTCTGTCATGCCAATTCCGCCCAGATCATACGAGCCAATCCTTTTCTGGGCCAAAGAGAGTGCCACTACTTCGGCGTGGGCAGAGGAGCAGCCTGAAGGCACCACCCGGTTGACTCCCATGGCTATCAGCCTGCCTGATTGTTGTTCAAATACGCCAGCAGCAAAAGGGCCGCCTGTGTTGTGGGCAACATTTTTTTCTGCAAGAAAGAGAATAAGCTGCATACGTTCCTGCACAGAGAGGAAGGTATCTTGAAGCCCGGTATATGCCTCGACCATCCATGGCGGAAGCGTTAAAGTGAAGTCATAAGCAGGTAGTGACATATCTTTTTTTGGGTAACTATTGTATAGTAAGCAGTATCCAGCATATGTAAATTATTCCGTAACTGCTCCCAGGTTACCCGTCTTCTGGCGATCACGACGGGCTGCATAAAGGGGCTGCAGCTGCCAGCCGCGCCTGACCAGGTCAGGGCAGCCTGCAAGCGGCTGCAGAGGAAAAAGGGTATACCAGGTGGTTACATGTTAAATGGCCTGTGAGCAGTTACTCTATCTTGTACAGTAAGACAGTGTTATAAAATGTAAACGTAACGCCTCACAGCTCACCCCTCTTTGAACGATCACGACCCGCCGCATAGAGGGGCTATAGCTGCCAATCGTGCTTGTCCAGATAGGGGCAGCCTGAGAGCAGTTACATACCCGGTGAGTCGTTACATGTAAACGGGAAATACGATTGGATGAAGAGGAAGAAATGGGTGTTGAAATAGAACGGAAATTTTTGGTGCAGACAGAGCAGTGGAAAGGGGAGGGACAGGGAACATTATACCGTCAGGGCTACTTGTGTGCGGAGAACGAGCGAACCGTCAGGGTACGGATTGCCGGAGATACAGGGTATATGACTGTGAAAGGAAAAAGTATTGGTGCCTCCAGGGTGGAGTATGAGTATATCATTCCGGTTCAGGACGCTGCTGTCCTGCTGGAAAGGTTATGTCTTCAGCCGATCATAGAAAAAAAACGATATCGTGTCCCCTACAGGGGGGTTGTCTGGGAAGTTGATGAATTCATGGGTGAAAATGACGGGCTTGTTGTCGCGGAGATCGAGTTGACAAGCGAAAATCAGTCTTTTGTCCTGCCTGACTGGGTAGGCAGGGAGGTGACTGATGACGTCAGGTATTATAATTCACACCTGATCAGCTCTCCATATTGCAGCTGGAAAGAAAATATGTAACTACTCACTGGGTGTGTAACGCTCTGATTTTACCTGCCTCAAACGTGTAACTGCTCTCAGGCTGCCCCTATCTGGACAAGCACGATTGGCAGCTACAGCCCCTCTATGCGAGCGGTCGTGATCGTTCAAAGAGGGGTGAGATGTGAGGAGTTACGAAAATATTTAAGGCAGCTGCTTACAGGCGTAAAGACAGGGTACATGCCCTGTGAGCAGTTACTCTTTAACCTGTCATTTTGCCTGAGGTTTCCCATGTCTGTCAGTGATTCTTCTTTTGCCATACGATCAGATGCATTGAAAGCTAACCTGAAAGAAACAGCAAGTGAGGTGAGTATTCATCCTGATTATCTCCCGCTTTGTGATATTATCAGCGACTACCGGGGCGTGGCCGTAAAAATAGAAAGTATTCTCTATGAAATCAGTCACCCTTTTCGCAACTGGACTCTTATCCTTCCCCAACTGCGCACCTTTGCCCTGAAAAATCTGCAGCATTATGGGAAAAGCGAGCAGCAAACCAGGGCTTTCTCGATTTTTATCGCCATTTTTTTTGAAGCTCTTGAAGATTCATACAAAAATGAAACCCTGGTTGCCAGGGTAGTGGAAGCCATGCTCGTGTATGTCGATAAGGTTGTCAGTTTTATCGGACCGGACCTGCTTCCAGCCTACGAGAAAGAGCTGAACAGTTTTTTTGACCGGCTGAGGGAGATGGAAAAACGTATGCCCAGGGTGATGCTTTTTATTGTTCAGGGGCATCATCCGGTACGGAAGATTGGGCTACAGATTTTAAAGCTCCGGCGAGAGGTCGCTGACCGGCCGTTTGACCTGATGCCTCTTGCTCTGGTCATGCAGGCTGTGTTGAAGATGAATTACGCCTACTGGCTGAACGAGCAGGATCCATTGCCCTGGTTCACCAGTCAGTGTGGTGAATGCTGCAAGAATGAGGGGGTGAATGCAGCGCTGAACGCCATATCCCATGACCGCTTTCAGCAGCACCAGCACCAGCTTGATGCTATAATGACCGGGCAGGATCCGGAAACCGCCATAGAGATGATGCTCACCTTGCCCAATCATATGGAAGTGGTGCGAAGGTACCGGGATTTCCCGGTTCAGCTGCTTGAGACCGCTGAAGAAAAGGATCTGGAGTTTGTTGAGAACAAAAAGCTGCTGTTTTTGTTCCGTATCATGGATACCAGCGGCCTGTATCTCATCCACGAGGAGACCCTGCGGGAGATTAACCGCTCTCTGGTGCATCTTATCCGTAATCAGAGTTTTGAGGAAATCGAACAGTTTTTTATTATCACCTTTCAGCTGCTCAAGGCGAATGTCCGTAAATACTCACATACGGCGCTGCAGTGTATTCAAATCATTGGTAACGAGGTGTTCAAGCGCGGTAATTCCCGATTGGTGGAAACGTTTCTTTTTGAAGCGGTCCGCTTTGGCTTTCAATTTGCCAATGTCCGTGGAGTGGATGAAGATTGGCAGCCCATTACCAACCCGGCCCACTTGAGTAATATCAGGGTCTGGCTTTCCCTGATACAGCAGGAGCCGAAGTGGTGTTCCACGTTGTTTTCCGCCTTGATAATCAATATTACCCTGTCGGGTACCTGTGTCAAGGACACAGATCTTTTTCAGCGGGATATTACCGGTCTTCTGAACCATCCCATTGAACCGATTTATAACCTGGCCAAGCAGTTTACCAAGCTGTTGCCGGTTTTTTTCAATGAGATAGGAGCTGAAGGTGAATTACGTGATGTCTCCACCGAACTTGACGAGATTCATCGTCGAAAGGATGTCCTGATTCATTTTCTCCGTAAGCAGGCTCATGTGGAGTCGAGTAATCTGATTGTCGAGTTTATCGAGAAAATATTTATTTTCTGGCACACGCTGGACACCACTATTCTGGAAAAATACCTCCCCGGGAACATACTGCGGCAGATAGCTGTAACCGGAGACTATGTTGACGATCAGCATCGGCTGGCACAACGAATAAGTAAAGAGCTTGGTTTCAACCGGATGGCAGACATTCTTGCCTGGGATAATGAGGCGCTCCTGCGCTATCTCGACAAGCAGACGGACATTGCTGCGCATGAACGTCGGCGTTTTACCCTCATGGTAAAAATGTACAAACTGCTTTTCCAGAAATATCAGCTTAATCTGCCAGAGCTGCACCAGCAGCTGCGATATGCTATGCACAATGGTTTTCCTCATCTTGAGGAACTCTTTCCAATCCTCAAGAGAGATGATCCTTTTGAATGTGTTGATGCCCTGCTTGACCAGCTGGAACAGCTGCGTCTGGTTATTTTAAGCGAGAAGCGATTCGCTCCCAGGGAAGAGATTTATTACAAACGTCATATTGCCGTTGATATCCCCTCAGTGTACGGGAGCTACAGTGAACGAAAATTTGATGCGCTTGGCCTGACTTTTCGTCTGGAGAGCCTGGCGAATATTTATTTGGAACGCCTGCTCGATAACATAAACCTGTCGTTTATCACCCAGGCAACCTTTATCCATATCCTCAAATGCCTGCGTCTTTTTACAAGGGCCCTGAAAATAGACGGTATCCACTCTCGCAGACTGGATACCTATATGAGCCTGCTCGAATCATCCATAGGTATCAAGCGTTTTTCCTACACCCAGTATCTGGACATAATCCGGGGACTGTCTGAAGGGGTGAAGGATATTATTTATGCCTATTATACCAATATTCATCAAAACAACCTGTCCATCATTATCCCGCAAATCGGTCAGGAAAATATATTGAGGAAATATCTGTCCCTGTGGGACCGGGAGAATATCCCGGAGACTGTACTCAGGATCTCTGAGGTGTTTTTCCGGGAGTTGATCGCTACTACCTTTGGGCTGCAGCATCTGGATAATTTTATCAGCAAGATTATTCAGACACTGGAGGCTCAGAAGGAGCTGCTGGATGAAGAAACCCTGGATCTCCTGATGACCTATAACCCTGAAAAAGCAATCAGTGCCCTGCATAATGAAAACATGCGTACCCGCGATCTTATCCACCTGGGCAACAAGGGGTTTAATCTGATGGTACTCACCCACGATGAAAAACCAGTGCCGCCGGCCTTTGTCATAACTACGGAGATTTTTCGCTGTTACGAGGCGATCAGAAGATTTAACCGGGCCAAGGATGAATTCATGGAGCAGGTTCGCACCTCTCTAGGGGAGATAGAAAAGAGTACCGGTGCCGAGTTTGGCTCTACTGACAGGCCGCTTTTATTGTCGGTTCGCTCCGGTTCGGCCATATCCATGCCCGGGATGATGACCACCATCCATAATGTTGGTGCCAACGAAGAACTGGTAAACGAGTATGTAAAAAAGCATCCGGATAACGCCGCTTTTGCCTGGGATAATTACCGCAGGTTCCTCCAGTCCTGGGGAATGTCCAACGGGATGAACAGGGAGGATTTTCAGGAGCTGATGGACAAGCATAAACAGCTGCACCACGTCCGTTTTAAGCGGGAATTTACAGCTGATCAGATGCGCCAGCTGGCGTTGAGGTATCAACAGGCAGTACGTAAACGCGGCTATGGTATGCCGGAGGATCCCTGGCATCAGCTTATTGGGGCAGTGGAGACAGTACATGATTCCTGGAACACTAGAAAAGCAATTGAATATCGACATCTTATGGACGTGTCTGATGACTGGGGAACTGCTGTTGTCGTGCAGGCCATGGTCTATGGTAACAAGAGCAGCCAGTCGGGCAGCGGCGTACTGTTTACGGCGCACCCTTACCGCAAGGTACGCAGGGTTGCTCTCTGGGGAGACTACGCAGCTGGTGATCAGGGAGAGGACATTGTCTCCGGTCTGGTCATCAGTTCCCCTGTATCTGTCGAGCAGGCAGAGATTGATGGCCGGGATGAGCGAAATAGCCTCGAAGTACGCTTTCCCAGAATTTATAATCGCCTGCTGGAGATCAGCCGTAATCTTATCTATGACAAGGGTTGGAATCCGCAGGAGATAGAGTTTACTTTCGAGGGGCCCGATCCTGATCAGCTGTTTCTTCTCCAGACCAGGGATATGATCACCATTAAAAAACGCGAACATCTCAACGTCTTTGTGGACAGTGATCTGGCGCACAAGCATATCCTTGCCAAAGGCATTGGCGTTTCCGGTTCAGCCCTGTCCGGCAAGGCAGTGTTCACGGTGGATAATATCCGTCAGCTTCGCCAGGAGGATGAAGAAGCCAGGCTGATTCTTTTGCGCCAGGATACCGTGCCTGAAGACATCAGGGAAATATATATGGCAGATGGCCTGGTAACCTCACGGGGAGGGCAGACCTCCCACGCCTCGGTTGTGGCTACTCGCCTGGAGAAAACCTGTGTGGTTGGCTGCCGCCATATGCAGGTGTATGAGGCCGAAGAATATGCGGAAGTACAGGGAACGCGAATTTGCTTTGGAGATCCGGTCGCCATTGATGGCCGTAATGGCCTGTTGATTGCGGGGAACTATCCGCTCAAGGAAGAAGTGCATATTTTACCACTGTAAAAAATACTGCAACCAAAGAGGACTTACACCTCGAATAACTTCTTGTTTTGTATGACAGGAAATGAGGAGTAAGGTACTAAAGCGGAAAACCCGCAACCCAAGAGACCTTACGCCTCAAATAATTTCTTGTTTTGTATGACAGCTTTTTAGGAGGAAGGTACTACGACTCCCCGCAAGAGCACATCATACGCCGCTTCATTTTTTTTCTTGACAGAGCAAGGTTCTCCCTGTTAATGAATGATCGTTCAGTCATTACGAGGTATACTTCAAAGAAAAACGGAACGAGGTCACGTTACAAAGTAACTCCTCACAGGGCATGCAGCATCTTGGTTTCACTTGCTTTGCGTCTGTAACTGCCTGCAGGCCATACAGCGTTGAGCAAGGGCGGCTGGCAGCTGCAGGTCCTCTGTGCGGCCAATCGTGATTGCCCGAAAATGGGGGGACTGAGAGCAGTTACGTTAAGAAACCGCTTGAAACGCAGTATAGTGTTTGATTTCGTCAACCAAAACCTAAGGTCAATTATTATGTCGTGGTTCATTCAAACCTGTCAGTCATCGCTGGGTAAAAAGTACATTATGGCCCTCACCGGGCTCATGCTTGGTGGGTTTCTCTTAATCCATACAGTTGGTAACAGTACCATCTTCTGGGGCAGAGAGGCGTTCAATGCGTATGCGCATCATCTGCATTCACTGGGCATCTTTGTTCCGATCTTTGAGCTGGGCCTGCTGTCAATCTTCCTTATTCATGTTTTCACCGGCATCCTGCTCTGGTTACAAAACCGAAGTGCCCGCGGGGCAAGCAGGTATGAGGTGCAGAAAAATCCAGGCGGCAGAACCTGGGGGTCCCAGACCATGATCTACACAGGTGCCGGAATCCTTGTGTTTATTCTCATTCATCTTGTGAATTTCCATTTTGTTGAAAAAACAGAAGTCGTTACCATCTCCGATGTTGTAACGAAAATTCTGAACAACCCAGGGTTCACCTTGATCTATATACTTGGTATGGGTGTCCTTGCCTTACACATCAGCCATGGTTTCTGGTCTATTTTTCAGACATTTGGCATCAGCCACCCAAGGTGGAACACTCCTATTCGCGTTGTAACCTGGGCAACAGCTGCGATCATGATTGCAGTATTTGTCCTGGTGACTCTGTTGCTTGTCGTTTCAAAAAACCAGTTGCTCGGCTAGTTGAGTAACCTGCTGAGTGCAAAGCGTTTAATCGTGGCAGCAGACTGACCAACCACGATTTGAGAATATATAGCCCGTTGTTTGATGTCTGTACATCAAAACACGCTATCACTTTCCACCTATAGCCAAAAGAAGATTACTATGCAACTCGATTCAAAAATACCTGAAGGACCGTTGGCAGAAAAGTGGGACAAAGCAAAATTTGCCTATAAACTTGTCAATCCGGCCAACAAAAGAAAGTATGAAGTAATAGTTGTTGGAACCGGACTTGCCGGAGGTGCTGCAGCCGCGACACTTGGTGAGCTTGGTTACAACGTCAAGTCTTTCTGCATTCAAGACAGTGCAAGAAGGGCGCACTCCATTGCTGCTCAGGGCGGCATCAATGCTGCAAAAAATTATCAGGGTGACGGCGATTCAATTTTTCGCCTCTTCTACGATACCATTAAGGGCGGGGACTTTCGGGCCCGTGAGGCGAATGTTTATCGTCTGGCCCAGGTATCAAACAACATCATTGATCAAGGGGTTGCTCAAGGTATCCCTTTTGCGCGTGAATATGGCGGGACCCTGGCTAACCGTTCGTTTGGTGGTGCCCAGGTTTCACGTACTTTTTATGCACGCGGTCAAACGGGGCAGCAGCTTCTGCTCGGCGCCTATTCCGCCATGATGCGCCAGGTTGCGGCCGGTAAAGTGCAGTTGTTCACCAGACGTGAAATGGTTGATCTGGTTGTCGTGGACGGCGAAGCCAAAGGGATTATCTGCCGCAACCTCGTCACAGGTGAGCTGGAACGTTATTCTGCCCATGCAGTTGTCCTGGCAACTGGCGGCTACGGAAACGTGTACTTCCTGTCCACCAACGCCATGGCTTCCAACGTAACTGCTGCATGGCGCTCCTATAAACGGGGTGCTGGTTTTGCCAACCCCTGTTTTGTTCAGATTCACCCGACCTGCATCCCGGTACATGGCGATTTTCAGTCCAAACTGACGCTTATGTCAGAGAGTCTGCGCAATGATGGCCGAGTCTGGGTACCAACAGATCCCAACGAAACAAGAAAGGCTGCTGATATTCCTGATTCAGAACGTGATTACTATCTGGAGCGCAAATACCCGAGCTTCGGTAACCTTGTTCCCCGTGACGTGGCATCCCGCAACGCGAAACAGGCCTGTGATGACGGCCTTGGAGTCGGGGAAACCAAACTTGGGGTTTATCTCGATTTTGCTGATGCGATCAAACGGGACGGCCTTGATGTTGTCTTGCGTAAATATGGCAACCTCTTTCATATGTACCAGAAGATAACTGATTCTGACCCAACCAAGGAACCAATGATGATTTATCCAGCGGTTCACTACACCATGGGTGGAATCTGGGTAGACTACGAACTTATGACTACTATCCCCGGCCTCTACGCAACTGGAGAATCCAACTTCTCCGATCACGGTGCCAACCGTCTGGGTGCGTCTGCTCTTATGCAGGGTCTTGCTGACGGCTATTTTGTTCTGCCCTACACCATTGGCAACTACCTGGCCAATGTTGCACCAGAGCCGACAGACACCAACCACGAAGCATATGATGAAGCGGAAAATGCTGTTCGTGAACAGACCGAGAAATTGATGAAAAACACCGGCAGCAACAAACCAGGGCTGCAAACCATTGATTACTACCACAAAAAGCTTGGACAGATTATGTGGGATTACTGCGGTATGGCTCGCAACAAGGAAGGTCTTGAGAAAGCACTTAAGATTATTCCTGAAATTCGCGAGGAATTCTGGGAAAATGTTACCGTTCCCGGAGGCAAGAACGAATTGAACCAGTCTCTTGAAAGGGCGGGCCGCGTTGCAGATTTTCTTGAACTCGGTGAACTGATGTGTCGTGACGCGCTTCTTCGTGAAGAATCCTGTGGTGGGCACTTCCGTGAAGAAAGCCAGACTGAAGAAAATGAAGCCAAGCGTGATGATGAGAACTTCTCCCATGCTGCCGTCTGGGAGTATAAAGGAGAAGGTGTTGATCCTGTCATGCAAAAGGAACCACTTACCTTTGAAAACGTTACCCCTTCACAGCGAAGTTATAAGTAACGAATACATATACCGTATAGGAAAAGTGGGTGGACCACTCAAAGCATAAATCATAAAGAAGAAGATAATCACATGGCATCGAAAACGATAAATATAGTAGTTAAGATTTGGCGGCAGAACGGGCCACATGCAAAAGGCTCCTTCGAAGATCACGCACTCAAAGATATCAGTACTGATAGTTCGTTTCTCGAAATGCTTGACGTATTGAACGAATGGCTTGCACGTAAGGGAAAGGAACCTGTTGCCTTTGACCATGACTGCCGGGAAGGAATATGCGGGATGTGCGGGGCAGTGGTTGACGGCATCGCCCATGGACCTGAAAAAGAAACGACCCTGTGCCAGCTTCACATGAGGCATTTTAAAGATGGAGACACCATAATTATTGAGCCTTGGCGTACAGCAGGTTTTCCTGTGATCAAGGATCTGGTGGTAGACCGTTCTGCTCTTGACAGAATAATACAGGCAGGAGGATACACCTCGGTTAATACTGGCTCCCCTCAGGACGCAAACAGCATCCTGATTCCTCAGCATGTTGCTGAAGAAGCAATGGATGCTGCAGCCTGTATCGGCTGCGGTGCCTGTGCTGCAGCATGTCCTAATGCAGTACCAATGCTCTTTATCGGGGCCAAGATTTCTCAGCTGGCCCTTCTGCCTCAAGGTCAGTACGAAGCCAAAAAACGAGCAATTAATATGATTGCCCAAATGGATAAGGAAGGGTTTGGTAATTGCGGGAATGAAAGGGCATGTGAAAATGTCTGCCCAAAAGGCATCTCAATCAGCCACATAGCCAGAATGAATCGTCAGTACCTGAAAGCACAGCTTACTTACGATGCATAAGTAAAACCAGAACCTTTATTTTTTGTACCCTGTCTGTTATGCTATACAGACAGGGTTTTTTTTTAAAAAGCAGTTACAGTTACAGGCGTAAAGCAAATACAGCCAATGGTACCTAGCCTGTGAGTCATTACGCTCTAAGAATACAGGTATGCCGTCGTGATGGTATACAACCATTCAATATCCTGTTTATATTTTGTCTGGCCCTCTCGTTGTTTTTTTCTTTTTATTTGCTCTCCCCTGCAGCAGAGGCTGGGACCGGTGACAAGCCAAGTCAGCCAGGCATTGCCTCATTCTATGCAAACAATGGGTTCTCGCCCATATGGACCACCCAAAACGGGCCGACAGCAAGAGCGGTCCAGCTGGTTTCTTTTTTCCGAAAAACATATCAGGATGGCCTGTTTCCTCCGGAATATTACTCACCTTTAATTGACCGCCTCTGGTTATTACGAACACCTGAGTCCCTGGCCAGACTGGATATCCTGTTAACACAGGCACTGGCCAGGTATTTACGGGATATCACGACCGGCAGGCTCGGTCATCAGCATTCTTTACAAAAGATCAAGATATGGCCGCCTGAACCAGCAGATATTACTCCCCTGCTTGAACGGGCCGTCAAGGCAAAAGACCTGCTGCAATTTCTCAATAACCAGCAACCCCGGCATACCGAATACCACCTGTTAAAAGAGGCCCTCTCTCATTATCGCGCTATAGGCAAACAGCTCCCCTGGCCTACAATCCCCCTTGGTCAGCTCATAGAACCAGGCAGCCACGACCGGCGTATACCGCTCATCGTAAAAAGGTTGCAGGCTGAATATACCATCCCCTCCTGCAGCCAGAACACAACTCGTTACACACATGAATTAAAAAATGTGATTATAGATTTCCAGCGTCGATTTCAGCTTGAACCGGACGGCAGGATTGGTAACAGCACTATCTCCGCCTTGAATATTCCTCCAGAAAAGCTGCTAGAGCAGCTTATCATCAATCTGGAGCGATGGCGTTGGCTTCCCCAAACGTTTACCGGAAAGACCATCATGGTTAATATTGCCGGATTTCAGCTCATTGCCCTGCAAAATGAACAGGAAAAGCTGAAAATGCCGGTGGTGGTTGGGCATGTCTTCAGCAAAACACCAGTTTTTTCTGACACCCTGCGCTACCTGGTTATTAATCCGTACTGGACCCTTCCTGAAAGTATAGTGGAACATATAATCCCGGCTGAACAGCAGAATGATCCTCACTATCTCTCAAAAAACAAGATAAAAATCTATGACGGCTGGAAAGAACCGGCAAGGGAAATATCGCCTGAAAGCATTGATTGGGCGACTATTGGCAAGAAAATCCGCAGGTATCGTTTTCGTCAGGAACCCGGCCCCCAGAACGCCCTGGGGCAGCTGAAATTCATGTTTCCCAACCAGCACGATGTCTATCTGCATGGTACAACAGAACACAGCCTGTTCAATCGACATTTACGCGCCTACAGTCACGGCTGCATACGATTGAGTGACCCGCAGGAACTGGCTGTTTTTTTACTGAAAGATAATAAGATGACCTGGGATTATAACAAAATTTCCAGCGAGATCGCCTCAGGAAAAAGACAAGGCGTTTTTTTAGACAGACCAGCTGATGTCTACCTTTCGTATAGAACGGTAAGCGTTGATTCACATACTAAAAAGGTATTTTTTTATCGTGATATATACGGCAGAGACAGTTCCCTGAAGAAGCGCTTTTTCAGATCAAGGCCCGTCATTAGCCCGTGACAGGTCAGCAGGAGAGCATAACGGGGAAAGAGAGCGTCTGCGTGACCGGTTTTCCCGGTTATCAGGACCTTACTCCTCAATTCCTGTCATACAAAACAGAAAATTATTTGAGGTGGAAGGCCGCTTGGGTTACGGATTTCCCGCGTTAGTTATTAGGCACCAGAAAAACTGGAATGCTGCTGTAACGAACTACCCTGCGGGCGCAGGTGCCTACCAGGGAATTGCCCAAAAAGCTGTTCACACTTTTTCCCATGACAATAACATCAACATTGTTTTCTTCAGCAATACGAAGGATTTCCCTGCTTGGCCTGCCAGTGGATACATGCGCTTCAATATCGGGGATTCGCTCAGGTTTTTCTCCGTCCAGTTCTTCTTCAGCAAAGGCGTGAAGACGTCGCTTCATTTTAGCGATCACTTCATGCATACCGCCTTCCCTGAGTATTTTGGCGACCGTTTCCTCTGGCAAATAGTTCCCCAATACGGCATTACCTGTTGCTCCAAGAGGTTCAACGACATGTACCATCAGGAGCCTTGCTTCATAGCGGCGGGCAAGACTGACTGCCCGTCGAAAAACGGGCCTTGTGTGCGCTCCTTCCAGATCAGAGGCATAGAGGATCTTGTTAATCGGTGGAATCATTTCAGCGTTCTCCTTTCTGACTGACCAGGGACAGATGCCGGGCACCTTGTCATACAGGTGCCCGGTTCATTGTTAAGGTAACTGCTCTCAGCTCACCCGTCTTCGGACGATCACGACTGGCCCTGCAGTAAGGCTATAGCTGTCAGTCGCGCTTACCCGAATCCGGGC
>PDWJ01001069.1_pt1 | contig 35615 bp, 36 predicted proteins | sample 1430881 | NCBI WGS metagenome assembly PDWJ01 (sample SAMN01162460, study PRJNA174530) | Oral metagenome, whole genome shotgun sequencing project. | biome: Marine environment; feature: Marine mammal; material: Swab sample of the gingival sulcus; isolation source: swab sample of gingival sulcus...
AACACCGCCGTGGCATGCAATGCATCAGCAGGGATGCGGTCGGCGGGATAGGCGGCGACGCCGGTCACCTTGGCGTGGGCGTCAACCTTGATGGCGTGGGCTCCCACGCCGCCGGGAACAGTGGTACCGGTCATGATGAGACCTCCTGACGCGTGGCAGCTTGTTCGACCGCATCAACGATCGACCGATAGCCGGTGCAGCGACATAGGTTGCCGGCCAAGCCGGCGTGGATTTGATCAGTGGTCGGATGGTCGAACTCGTCGAGAAGGGCAGCGCTTGACATCACGAAGCCCGGGGTGCAGAAGCCGCACTGGACTGCACCGGTGTCAACAAAGCCCTCCTGCACCGGGTCAAGGGTGTCATCCGACATGCCTTCGACGGTGACGACCGAGCAGCCATGGGCTCGACCGGCAGGGATCAAGCAGGCCATGACGGCATCGCCGTTGAGATGGACGGTGCAGGCGCCGCACTCGCCTTCGGCGCAGCCCTCTTTCACCCCCAGCATTCCAACAGCGCGCAGCCAGTCGAGCAAGGTGACGCCAGTGGCGCCGCCAGCGGTCACCGTGGTGCCGTTGACGGTCACAGTGATCTCATCGTCGGGGCCGACCGCGACCGGATCAGCGATCGTGGCGGGCATTCGAGCCGAGGTCCGCAAGAGCGGCGGATGAGCGGGCCAGCGCTCATCGTGGCGATTGGCTGCCAACACGGTCAAGGCCCGGCGGGTCATCGTCGCCACCAGAGATGAACGGTAGTCAGCGGTGGCGCGCATGTCGTCGATTGGGGTGGCAGCGTCGGTGGCCAAGGCCGATGCGGCGTCGATCATCGCAGCGTCGAGCTCCTTGCCGACCACGGCGTCCCTCAGCTTGGGCACCATGATGACGGTCGGGGCAACACTGCCCAGCGCCAGATCGATCTTGGTGACCGTGTCGCCATCGAAGGTGGCGACCGCGGCCAGGTTGGCAACCGAGATTGCTTGGGCGCGACGCAGGCCAGCCTTGACGAAGATGCCTCGCTGATCAGCGGCCAGCTTGGGCACCAAGATGGCGGTGACCAATTCGTCGTCGGCCACGTCAACCGTGCGGAACCCGGTGACAAAGTCGATCACCGGCACGGTGCGAGTTCCCTTGAGCGAGGCCACCTCGATGGAGGCGCCCAAGGCAAACAAGGCCACAATGGTGTCGTTCGCCGGGCTGGCGGTCACCAGGTTGCCAACCACGGTGGCTCGATTGCGAAGCTGGGGTGAGCCCACTTCGAGACAAGCCTGGGCGAGGGGCAAGGCGAAACGTCGGCAGAGCTCCGAAGCCACCACATCGTGGTGGGTGACACCAGCATCGAGACGCAAGGTGTCGCCCTGATCGCTGATCGTGTCAAAGTCAGGAATGCGGCTCACATCGAGCAGGGTCTCGATACCGCTGTGAGCACCGCTTCCAAGCTCGACCATGACATCGGTGGCTCCAGCGACCACTTTGGCCTGAGCGCCAAGATCGGCCCGAGCCCGCAACGCGTCATCAAGAGTGGCTGGAGCCAGGTAATGAGCGGGCCGGGTCGGCGGTTGTTGAACATGGTGGAGGAGACTCATAGTGACCCCTTTCCTGTTGTCGGATGAGTTCGTTGTCGGATCAGCTCGATGGACATCGAGCCAGGTGGAAACCAGGTATGGCTGTGCCAGATCGGTGTGTCTGCATCATCGAATCCGGTTTCGTCGATGCGGAGCAAGGCAGTGTCGTCGTCGGGCCGAGCGGTTGGATACGCCATCTGGCGTCCGGTTTCGGCTGACAGGCGAGCGAGATGGACCCCCAAGTGTAAGCCAGCATCGAGGCGCAAGAACTTAAAGAGGGGTTCGAGAATGCTGGGTGTGAGGACGGCCTGGTCGATCAGGGCTGGGTGCAAGACATCTACCGGGATCGAATTGATGACATAGACCAGGGTGGTATCGCCATCGACAAACCGCTTTCGGTTGACCAGGATGGGCGCGTCGGGATCCCGGCCAAGTTGGGTGGCGACGTCAACGCCGGCGAGCTCAACCCCAACACTGTCGAAGATCACCGTGGCTGGACCATCATCGGTGGTCAGGATTTCTGACAAGCTGATCGCTTCAGCAAGATTGTTGGTCAATCCCGCCCCCAGGGCCACAAAATTGCCCACGCCATGGCGACGGGTAATCAAGCCGCGACGGGTGAGGGCGGTGAGTGCTGCTCGGATAGTGGCCCGGCTCACGCCATAGTCGGCGGCCAGACTGTGCTCGGCGGGCAGCCGATCGCCGGGAATCCACTCCTGCTCAATGCGTTCGCGCAGGAGTTGCTCAACCTGAGAAGCCAAGGGAGCTTGGCGAAGGGGAAGAGCACATGGGGGCACATCTCCATGTTGTCAGATGGCTGCCCTCTTTTTGTAATGCGCTGCTGAGCAGGTTGGCTACCATGTCGTGGAGACGGCGGTACGCAGGGTTGTATCGCCTCTGTCATGTTCACCATCGGGCCGAGGAATCCCATGCTCATCAGTCTTCGTCGGGATCGCTACGACTGGCTTGCGTTCCTTGTCGCTGCCCTGATCGTGATCCCGGTGATCGCATCGTCACCACTGTGGGCCGGCCCGAGTGACGACACGATCATCGCCGGTGCCCAGGTGTATAACGGGTCGTGCGCGATGTGTCATCAGCCCGGCGGTGTAGGGAGGCCGGGACGGTACCCGCCCCTGCTCAACAATCCACGGATCGGCGATACCGCCTATGTCTCCGAGGTCATCCGCAATGGGGTCTCGGGTCCGCTCGACGTTGATGGTGAAACCTACGACAGTGTGATGGGCCCCCAACCGGGCTTGACCGATATCGAGATCGACCAGGTGATCGCCTATATGCAAGCCGGCTTTCCCGATCCGGATGCACTCACCGAACCACCGGCGCACACCGCGGCACCCACTCCCGCGCCCAGCACCTCTGTTGAGCCAGCATCGTCTCGCCCGTTGGGCCTGATCGTCGTGATCGGGTTTGCGGTGATCCTGGTCGGTGTCGCGTTCAGCGTGTGGCGCCCTCGCCGGGGCGCGTTGGACGATGCCCGCCAGGTCACCTGGGGTGATGCCTCGGTCGTGAGCGTGGCCATCGTGGCGATCACCATCGTCGTCACGATCGGCCTGCCCACCGCGGTGGTCAAACTCGGTGGTCAGCTCGGTTGGTCGAGTGGGCTTCAAGACGGGTTGGCGGTCGTCGTTTGGCTGGCGGGGTTGGTGGTCCTCATGGTGACGCTGGCCAAGCGAGGATCACGGAGCTGATGGCCAACGATGACCAGCCCGATCGTTGGGATCGGCTCTACGACCGGTTCCGGGCCACCGAGTTTGGTCAGGCGGTGTTTCGGGCTCCTCGCCGACGCACGGCGCGCGATCGGATCGCTGGACAGTCATCCAATTTCTTGCTCCATCTCTATCCAGCGCGGATGCGGCGTCGGGAGATCGAGTTTCGGCATTCGTGGTATCTCGGGGTGATCTCAGTGGTCCTCTTGGTGATCTTGGTCGTCACCGGGGTTGCCCTCATGTTCTTCTATGTCCCCTCCACCGACGCTGCCCACCAGATGGTCGGTGAACTGACAACCGAGGTGCCGTTCGGTCGTTTCATGCGCAATGCCCACCGATGGGCGGGACATCTGATGGTGATCTCGGTGTCGGCTCACATGTTGCGGATCTTCTATCGAGGGGCCTACAAGAAGCCCCGTCAGTTCAACTGGATCGTCGGGGTCAACCTCTTGATCCTGACCCTGATGCTGGCTTTCACCGGCTATCTCTTGCCGTGGGATCAGCTCTCTTTTTGGGCGGTCACCGTCAGCACCGAAGCCCTCGACTATGTGCCCCTCATCGGCGACGAACTTAAAGAGCTTGCCCTCGGTGGGGCGGAGATCACCGATGCCACCCTGTTGCGGTTCTATGTGCTCCATGTTGCTGTCCTGCCGCTCATAATGGTGGGGCTGGTCATGCTCCATCTGTGGCGATGGCGCAAGGACGCTCGCCTGCCTCAGGAGTTTGATGACGATGAGTGACACCGATCGCCACGCCTCAACCGACGATCGTGCATCCGGGCGGTCACCGCGACGTGCCGATCGTGACGAGATGGTGGAAGTGTGGCCTCACCTCTTGGTGCGCCACGCTGTGGTGGCCATCATCACCCTCACCGTGGTGGTGATCTTGGCGATCGCTGTTGATGCCCCCTTCGGGCCGCTCGCCGATCCCCAACACACACCCAATCCCGAAAAAGCACCCTGGTATTACGTTGGGCTCCAAGAACTCTTAGCTCAGCTTCCCCCGGTGGTCGGCGGCGTGGTGGTGCCGCTTGCCATGATCATCGGATTGATCGCCTTGCCCTTCATCGACACCAGCCGGTTCATTCGGCCCCGTCACCGCAAGGTGGTGGTCTTGGTCTTCACCATTCTGGTGATCCTTTGGGTGGCGGTCACCCTGATCGGATTCATGTTCCGTGGCCCTCACTGGGGATGGGTGTGGCCCTGGCAGGAATGGCACGGGGTGATATGAGCTCCTCACGACGATCGTTCTTGGTGCGCACCTGGCAGGTGGCTGCCGTGGTCGGCGTCGGCCTCGGCGGCGTCCTCACGTTGAACATGCTCAAACCCCGGCGGAGCGATCGGCAAGGAAGCTTCGTCGATGGGGGCGATCCACGCGATCTGCCCACGACCGGGGTGGTTGATCTTGTCGATGAGCGGATCTCGCTGGTGCGACACGACGATGATGTCAAGGCCTTGTCTCAGGTGTGTCCCCATCTTGGCTGCGCCGTCGGGTATTGCGAATCGTCGGGCCAGTTTGAGTGTCCCTGCCATGGGTCGACCTTCAACCGGATCGGTGAATACCGCTCGGGGCCGTCGCCACGAGGGCTCGACCGCTTTGGTGTCAGCCTCGCCGATGACGGCCATCTCATGATCGATACCGCCATGGTGATCGATGGCCCACCGCCCGGCGATGAGACCATCGATGAACCGGTGACCGGGCCGAGTTGTGGGATTGAGGAGGGGTGATGGACCACCCGCACGATGACGAGCTCGAACGCTCAACCACTCGGTGGATGATGGTGGGGGCGATCGTGGCCTGGCTCTTGATCATCATCGTCGTGGTCTATGCCTGCCAGGAGCCCACTAGTCGATCTGGTGGTGATCACGATCAAGCCTTGATCACCAGTGTTCAGATAGTGGATCGAGCTTGATTCCTAGACCAGATCGACAACCAAGGGGGCGTGATCGCTGGGCTTCTCATCGGGATGCTCGGCGCCGCGCTCGTCAACATCCACCCACACGCGTTCCACCCGGTCGGCGATATCGCTGGTGCACAGCGCCAGATCGACCCGGAGACCGCGGTTGAGGGCAAATTGGTCGAACCGATACCCCCACCAGGTAAAGACCACATCGTCGGGGAGATGGTCCCGGGTCACATCGGCCAGACCGTCGTCAACCAGGGTGGCGATGGCGGCTCGTTCGGGAGGGCTGGTGTGGGTGCGTCGAGCCCAGCGTTTGGGGTCGTAGACATCGGCATCAGCGGGGGCGACATTGAAATCACCGATCAAGATGCTTGGCCGGTCATGGTTGACCAAACTGCGAACCCGCTCCAACCACACCAACTTGTAGAGATAATGAGGGTCGTCGAGTTCGCGGCCATTGGGCACATAGACCGAGTGGATATCGATACCTCCGCAGTCGGCAGACACCGAACGGGCTTCGTCATAGGGCGGCCGGTTGACTCCCGGCAGTCCTCGACGAATATCGGCGAGACCGACCTTGCTCAGCAGAGCGACGCCGTTCCAATGGTTGTGGCCGTGGTGGGCAACTTCGTAGCCCTGACGGCGATAGTCATCGTCGAAGCGTTCAAGCCACATCGAGTCGGCACACTTGGTCTCTTGGAGCGCGACCACATCGGGCTGATGTTGCTCGATCCAGGCCATCACCCGCTGGTGGCGGGATCGTATGGAGTTGACGTTCCAGGTGACGATACGCATCGTCACCCAAGCCTATGAGTTGAGCACGAAGAAGCTGTCGATCACCCGTTGGAGATCGTCAGCGTCAACATCATCAACCATTTGGACAAAGACGTTGATGCTGAAGTCTGGGGACGAGGAGTAGTCATTGGCCAAGATGATGGCGACGGTGGCGTTGCTGTCACCGCATCCGCCGATCAGCATCCAACGGCCTGAGTACACACCGTCGTCATACTCATCGAATATTGCATCTTCACTGCAGAACCCGTCGTTGGGACCGTAGGCGCTGAGCTGGGCATCCATGTCGTTGTAATCGATGTAGTCGGTCAAACGCATGAGGATGCCGGGGACATCGAACCGAGAGTTGAACTCAGCGAGGTCGTGGGCAGCGAAAATCTCGGGCAATCCTGCTCCGCTGGCGCTGGTGTCGATCTCGGTCAGCGAAGCGGGAACGTCAACAGCGATCGTGCCGCTGTCATCGGTGATGGTGACATAGTCGTCATCGCTGGGTACCGGCTGGTCGGGACCGTCGCCAGGATCGGTGGGCGGATCGCCGATGGTGATGTTGGCGGTGAGGGGTTTGTTGCCGTTGAGCTCACCGGTGAGGGTTTCGCTGGTGTCGTCCCGATACACCTCGATGTTCATGGTTTTGCCTTCACCAGCGGTGCGGATGACGTCGCAGTATTCGGTCATCGTGCCATTGGGGGCCATCGGCAGGTTGTTGAGGCTCGTGATCACATCGCCGGGGAGGATGCCGGCCTCCGAGGCGGGCGAACCGGGGGCAACGCCATAGACCCAGATGCCGCTATTGAACCCATCGGCGACCGCGTCGCCGTTGATGCCCAGCGACTCATAGTTGCCGTTCTTGAGTTTCTCAACGATGGTGGCAGCGTGGGAGGCGGTGATAGCGAAGAACTGATCTTGATTGGTCAGGCTTGAACCGGCATAGTTGATGCCGGTCACGTGACCGTTTTCGTCGACCAGGGGGCCGCCGGAGTTGCCAGGCTGGAGGTTGGCATCATGTTCGAGGATGTAGTCGATCGATGCCCAGGCGGTTTCGCCGTCGGCTTTGGCTTTGGCGATAATGCCCCGGGTGAGGGTGAACTCAGGGTCACCGTGGGGGAACCCTGCAGCGAAGACTTCGGTGCCGACGGTCGGTGGGTTGAGGTTCCAGTCGAGATAGGGGAGTGTCTCATTGGTCGCGATCTTGATCAGGGCCAAGTCGTTGCATTCTGAGACGCCAACCACGCTGGCGTTGTAGGCGCGGTCGGTGTCGCCGCCGATATACACCTCAATTTTGGCGGCACCGGCAACCACATGGTTGTTGGTGACCGCATAGCCCTCGGGGTCGATGATGAAGCCCGAACCGGTGAACTCTTCGGTGGCGAAGCCCTCGCCGGGATAGCGGAAGGTACCGGCGGTCGTGATATAGATCACCGCTGGTTGGATGTCCTTGAACGAGTTGATCATCCCGGTGTCAGCGGGAGCTGTTGTTGGTGCCGGCTTGGCAGGTGCCGACATTGGCGCCTTGGTGCCGGGGGTGGTCTTTTCAACCTTGATGGTGGCATCGCCACCCTTACACCCAACGATCAGCACGGCGACCGTTGCAAACGCCACGAATTGTCGACCAAGAGTCCGCATACTCCGACCGTACTACCCACCGGTAACCGAACTCGAACGGAATGGTGCGGATGGTTGTGTCGAGCGGAGCTCAAGGTGACGGGTTATTGCAAGTTACGAAACGATACGGTATCGTTTCGTAAAGAAGGGGGGCTATGTCCGTCCCGGAAAGGACCCGATGAATACCGGCACACTCTCCAGCGTCGAGCTTGACCAGTTGCCGCCAGCGGTGTACCGCCGACGCTGGCTGACTCTGGGGGTCTTGTGCTTCAGCCTGGTCATCATCGTGATGGACAACACGATCTTGAATGTCGCCATCCCCTCCTTGATGCGAGATCTTCAGGCCTCCAACAGCGACATCCAGTGGATCATCGATGCCTACGTCCTGGTGTTTGCTGGGCTCTTGCTCACCACTGGCACTCTGTCTGATCGCTTTGGACGAAAGGGAGCGCTCCAGAGTGGGATCATCCTGTTCGCACTCGGTTCGGTGCTTGCCGCCCTCTCCCAAACCTCCACCCAGCTCATCTTGACTCGAGCCTTTATGGGTATCGGCGGAGCCATGATCATGCCGGCGACTCTCTCAATTCTCACCAATGTGTTCCGAGATCGAGTTGAACGCGGACGGGCGATCGCTATCTGGGCAGCGTTCTCCGGCGTAGGTGTCGCCATTGGCCCGATCCTGGGAGGATTTCTGGTTGAGCGCTATTCGTGGCACTCAGTGTTTTGGGTCAATGTCCCAGTTGGTCTGCTGGCGCTCGTGCTCGGTGTCTACTTGGTGCCCACCTCTTGCGATCCCCGCCACACCAAGGTGGACATCCCCGGCGCCATCCTGTCGATCATCGGTCAGGTCAGCATTCTCTACGGCATCATCGAAGGTCCAAGTTTGGGTTGGACCCATCGTTGGGTACTTCTCGCTTTTGTCATCGCTGTGGTCACCGTGGCGGTCTTCATCGCTTGGGAACGACACACCGATCACCCCATGATCGATGTCAGCGTGTTCAAGAATCGTCGGTTCTCAGCCGCGAGCGGCACTGTCACCTTGGTGTTTTTTGCCCTCATGGGATCGATGTTTCTGATGACTCAGTACTGGCAGCTCGTCCACGGGTACTCGCCGTTCGAAGCGGGGATTCGCCTCTTACCCCAAGCGATCACCGCCATGATCGTGTCGCCGATGTCGGCTCGCTTCGTTGAGAAATATGGGACCACTCGGGTGGTGGCCACGGGACTGGTGATCATGGCCATCGGCTTGGGCTTGATCTCAACGGTTCAGCCCGACTCGTCCTATCCCCAAGTCATCTCCTACCTGATCGTGATGGCGATCGGCATGGGGTTGACCATGGCGCCGGCAACCGAATCGGTGATGGGATCCTTGCCTCGCGAAAAGGCCGGCATCGGTTCAGCGATCAATGACACCACTCGCCAAATCGGTGGAGCGTTAGGTATCGCCATCATCGGATCGGTGGTATCGAGCGTGTGGGGCGGTCGCATCGGGGAACTAGCGGCATCGATGGGCTTTGATCGAGAGATGGCTTCGATGGTCGCCGACTCCCTGGGGACTGCACATCGGTTCGCCAGTCAGATTGGCGATGGTGGAGCCGCGTTCATCACCACGGTCAACCAGATCTTTGTCGATGCGATGGCTTCGGGTATGCGGTTGGCATCCATCGTGGTGGTCGCTGCAGCTGTCGTGGTGTGGAAATTCCTGCCAGCGACCAGCGATGACTAGGAGCTCTCGCCGGATGGCGATTGGTGTGGGAGAATGACCACCGTGACGACTCGTGGTCGACCACGCTCAGAAGCTGTGACCGGTGTGGTCCTCACCGCGGCCATCGAGCTGGTAGCTGAAGCTGGGTTTTATCAGTTCTCGATGGATGAGCTGGCAACCCGGTCCGGAGTGGCAAAATCGACGATCTACCGCCGCTGGAACTCGCGCGCCCAGCTGATCATCGATGCCCTCCATCATGGGGTGACCCCCCTGAACCTGGTTGATACCGGCACCTTGACCGGTGACCTGTTGGCGTTTGCCGGGGAGGTGAGGGAGCGTTTCGTGCGCGGCGCCTTGCCGGATGTGCTTCCCCAACTTGTCGGGGCAGCAGCTACCGACACCGAGGTGAGGACGGCCCTTGAGGCCTATGTTGACCATCGTCGCCAACCGATCGTGGTCATCGTCGATCGGGCGATCGGACGAGGCGAGCTCCGCGCTGATGTTGACCTCGATCTCCTGGTCGATCTCATCAATGGTCCGATCCTGTATCGGAAACTGCTCTCCCACGAGCCGATTGATGATCAGTTTCTCCAGCGCTTGGTCGAGGCGGTGGCAACCCCATTCGTTGAGGATCGTCCCTAGCGGATAACGCTACGTCGACGGCTGTCCCGTCGTGACGGAATACGGTCAATCCTGGTCTCTTCCTCGAGTGGCGGGTTTGGCAGACTGGAGACATGCTGGCGCGTACCTCCCGTGTTCGTCATGTCGTCGTTGGTCTCTCGATCGGCTTTGGCGCCCTGCTGGCCTTGATTGGCGTGGTCGGACAGGGGGTCCACCCCGAGCGCTATGACGCCAAAACGGTGGTGGTGACCCCGATCGATCCGTCGACCGTTCGAGTCATCGAGTATGTCGATCAGGATTTTGGCAACAGATCGAGCCACGGCTACCAGAAGCTGGTGCCCAGCGACTTTGGAGGGGTCACCGAGGTGACCGCGTCATCGCCCGATGCCCCCGACCGTCTTGGCGTCAGCATGGTTGATGGCTGGACTCGGATCCGGGTTGGTGATCCAGACCGCACCATCAGAGGTCAACACCGCTATGTGGTCAGCTATACCTATCCAGCGGTACAGCTGATCGACGGTCATCTCTATCTCGACATCGTCAGTCCGCGCGGAGAGGCCGAAGGTGACTATGAGACCACGCGATTCGAGGTGATCGTCACCGGCGTGGAGATGGATGATCTGACCTGTTCGGCCGCTCCTCGTGGCGCAACGGGTGGATGTGTCCTCGGGCGTGAGGGTGAGATCTATCGCGCGGTCGTCGAACCGCTTCGAGATGGCTATGGGCTGACAATTGGTGGACGTATCACCCAGTTTGTTGATCCAGTTGCCATCGATCCACCAGCGATTCCGCCTCGTCGAACACCCAACCAGATGCCGGTGGTGTTCGCCATATTGCTGGTTGGGCTGGCGAGTGCAATCGCGGCCTATCGATGGCTGCGCCGCCAGGGACGCAACGAGGTGGTGGGCAGTGGTGCTGCTGACGCCGCGTACGCGTCCCGGTCCCTGACCGAGCTGCCCCCGCCGGGCATGGCCCGGCCCCAGCCAGCCGGCCCTACGCGGCTGGTGAGCGATGATGAGCTCGCCGAGATGGCAACGATTGAGTTTGCACCGCCCAAGGGGGTTGAACCATGGATCGCATCGGTGCTCTTGCGGGAGAAGATTGACGACGAGACGGTACAAGCGTGGTTGTCGGGGATGGCCGGCAAGGATGCCATCAGGTTTGCGGAGATGGAAAGCGATCTCGAAATCTCACGTGGCCCCCGATGGTCGGACTGTAGCCCGTCTGATCGGGTCAAGCTGTCGGGCATCGTGTTGACCGACCCCTACCGAACCGGCACCTATAGTGCCAGTTTTGCTCAGGGATGGAAAGCCATTCTTGGCTATCAACGATCTGTTATTCGCAAGAGTGGATGGTGGCGTCAAGGCAATCCGGGGGGAGGGCCACGAGGGTGGGCATCATCCTTCGAAGCGATCATGGTGGGAGTTCTGGTGATGGTGCTTCTGTTGGTGTTTGTCACTCCGTTGTCGTTTGCCAACCCAGTGATTGCTGTGGGTTTGTTCGGGCTGATCATTCCGGTCACCTTTGCAGCGGTGGTCTATCGGAACCTGGCGCCATCGCGCACTGCAGTCGGGTCAGCGCTGGCCTTGCAGGTTGAGTCCTTTCGGCGCTTCCTTGAAGCCAGTGAGGCCCGTCATGTGGAGTGGGCTTGGGAACATGGGCTCTTGCGTGAGTATTCGGCATGGGCGGTGGCGCTTGGCCAAGCTGATGCCTGGGGATCGGCTCTCGAAGCGGCCAACCTTCCCGAGCCAGCGCGCCTGGCGACCACGCCCCTGATCCTGTATTCAGCAGCTCCCTCGATGATGGCCAGCCGGGTTGAGCCAGCCAGTTCAAGTGCTGGTGGGTTCTCTGGAGGAGGATTCTCCGGTGGCGGGTTCTCTGGCGGTGGCTTCTCCGGCGGAGGAGGAGGCGGCGGCAGCTCGGGCTCGTGGTGAGCCCTACGATGGGGCTATGGATGCTGATCGATGGAATGAGCGCTACAGCGCTACCGACCTGATGTGGTCGGCGGGCCCCAATCAGTTTGTTGAGCGGTGGTGCGCTGATCTTGCTCCCGGTCGGGCGATCGATCTGGCGGCCGGTGAAGGTCGCAATGCACTGTGGCTTGCCGAACGAGGTTGGGATGTCACGGCGGTGGACTATTCATCGGTGGCGGTTGACCGGATGCGCCAGATCGCTGAACGTCGAGGTGTCGAGCTCACCGCTGAGGTTGCTGATCTGACCGAGTATGTCCCCACGCCGGGTGGTTATGACCTGGTGATGATCGCCTATCTCCATCTTGGTGATACCGATTTGGTGCCAATCCTGGGTCGTGCTGGTGCGGCGGTGGCACCTGGGGGACAGTTCTTCTTGGTCGGTCACGATCGTCGAAACCTTGATGAGGGATGGGGCGGCCCATCGCGGCTCGAGGTGTTGACCTCGCCAGATCAGGTGGTGGCTGCCTTGCCTGATGAGCTCACCATCGAGCGAGCTGAGGTGGTGGAACGGCGGGTGGATACCGCCGACGGGGAGAAGATCGCGCTTGACACGCTGGTGATCGCCCATCGTTGAGCTCGCCCCAAGGTCAGGTTGTGGGGATCACTCCGGCGTGTCGTCGGAGCGCCGCACAAACCGCAGGCTGGCTGAATTGATGCAATAGCGCTCGCCGGTGGGCGGAGGCCCATCGGGGAAGACATGGCCCAGGTGGGCATCGCAGGTGGTGCAGCGCACCTCGGTGCGGATCATGCCGTGGCTGGTGTCGGTGGAGCGCTGGATCGTGTCAGACTCCAGAGGGTCGAAAAAGCTTGGCCAACCACAGTGGGCATCGAATTTGGTGTCGGAGGAGAACAACTCGGTGCCGCACACCACGCAGACATAGGTGCCCGGATCGGTCGTGTTCCAATAGTCGCCGGTGAAGGGGGCTTCGGTCCCTGATTCTTGGGTGACGTGGAATTGGATCGGGGTCAAGAGCGATCGAAGATCGTCACGAGAAAACGACGACATCATGGCTCTAGCTTGCCCGATCGGGGAGCACAAGGGGCATCAGATCCTCGGTGATCGGTGTGCAAGAGGTGTTATATATTCTCGCTCTTTCGTTTCGTTGACACTCCTTTGATACTTCAGTACGTCCTAAATATAAGGGTGTGAGTGTCTTCGGGCGCGCTGAAAGTCGTGTTATATTTCGATCATGGATGAGGTCAATCCGTTCCGTCCCGGCTTCGGTGAGTATCCCGTGGTTCGAGCCGGTCGACACCAGATTGTCGCTCGGCTGACCCAGGCACTCCACCCCAGCTTGCGATCCCATCCAGCTCGACAATTGATCCTCCTCGGGGATCGAGGGATCGGCAAGACCGTGCTCTTGGACGATGCCCACGACATCGCTGTCCAGTACGGCTGGCGAGTGGTCGAAGTCGCCGGGCCAGGGGAGGGGAGTTTGAGCCAGCGGATCGTCAACGAGATCTGGTCTCCTGTTCCCGGGGAAGGATCGACGTCGGTCAGCCTGAGCGCTGGTCCGGTGAAGGCCACCCATACCTGGTCGCCACCGCGCCCCGAGCCTCCTCGATCGGTTCGTGACGCGATCACGGCGATCATGTCGAGCGATCAGCCGCCATGTGGGGTCGTGATCACGCTCGACGAACTCCACGACGCCGATCCCGCCGAGCTGAAAGTGGTAGGCAACGATCTCCAGCTTCTCAAGCGCCGAGGGTTTCCGGTGGCCTTTGTCGCTGCCGGATTGGCTGGGCGTCTTGAGCTTGCCAATCCCGACCGGGTCTCCACCTTTATCAGCCGAGCCGATATCGAGTCCGATCTTGGCCTGGTCGACGATGCCGAAATCCAGGCCGCTTTCGTCGACACCCTGGCCACGGTCGGCGTTGGGGTGAGCTCCGAGGTCGCGGAGTATGTCACCCAGCGCGCTGGCGGATTGCCGTATGCGATGCAAGTCATCGGCTGGCATGTGGTGGAACGGTGCGGTCTCGACGGCACGATCACGTGCGATGACGTCGCTGAGGTCATACCCGATTGCCACCGTCGGCTCCTGACCGGATTGCAATTGCCCTACGCGCCCAGTCCTGGCCAGGCGCGGTTTCTTGCGGCCATGGTCGGATCAACACCCTGGGTTCGTACCTCGGTGATCACCCAACTGCTCGAACGGACCCCGCAACAGCTCGCCCCAATCCGGTCTCGTCTGATCAAGGCGGGCTATGTCCGCTCACCTGGCTATGGCCAGGTGGCCTATGCCGCTGCTGGGTATCGGGCACTGGTAGCTACGGACCCCACCCTCCAACCCCTGGTGACCGCGGCCTATCAGGCGATCCGGCTGATCGAGGACGAGATCTGACCCTCCGGTCGGTGGGAGTTCGGTGAGCGATCGGTGTGCCGGCGGCACTCGTGATGGAGGATCCCAACCCTCACGGTTAGGCACACCAATCATTCCTGTCCTAACCTCACGAGAGGTTTCCTGAACATCGTTTCTCGCCGTGCTCGACATTCCACACCCTTGGCTCATCGCTCTTGCGATGGGGGCAACGCTGTCGATCGCCGCGTGGGCAGCATGGGTTGATCTTCGCTCTCGGCGCATTCCCAATCTGGCGGTGCTTGGAGCCGCTATCCCTACCGCCTTGGTGGTGGTCTGGTCACCATCGCATGCCGCTGGTGTGCTGGCTGCAGCGCTGGTCGCTGGTGGTCCTCTCATGGCGGTTCACCTCATCTCGCCCACAGCGATGGGATTCGGTGATGTCAAACTGGCTGCCGTGCTTGGGGCCAGCCTTGGCCTCATCGATTGGCGACTCGGCCTGGTGGCGATCTGTGTCGCATCAGGGGCCACTGCCGTCGTTGGACTGGTGGTCCGGAGGGGAGTTCTCCCCTTCGCTCCAGGTCTGTGGTTCGGTACCGTCGCCACCATCATCTTCGTTGTCACCTTCGGAGGAACGTTCCTGTCATGACCATCAACGACACCTTGACCACCGAGCCCGAATCGAGACGGTTCCGTCCCTCATCGCGGCGACGGACCCGAATCGCGCTTGGTGCTGCTCTCGCCGCGGTAGCGATCGGGGGCAATGTCGTCGTGTACTCTCAGCTGGATCAACGCACTGAGGTGCTCCAGGTGGTCGCCAATGTGCCCGCTGGACAAGAAGTCACCGCCGACATGGTGCGGGTGGTTGCCGTTGACGTCGACCCAGCTGTGCCGGTTGTTCAAGCTGATCAACTTGCCTTGATCGACCATCACTACGCCAAGACCCATATCTTGGCCGGGACCTTGCTGGCTCCCCAACTGGTACAAGCCAAGCCCTTGATCGGAGCTGGTCAGTCGGTAGTCGCCCTCGAATTGCGGCCCACCCAGGTTCCCAACGGTGCTCGGGAACGATCCCAGGTGCGCATCGTGATCCGTGCCAACGATGAGACTCCCTCCCAGACCATCGTCGGTCATATCGTGTGGATCGGCGAGACCGATTCGATCGGCGGGGTCATCCCGGTCAGCGTCGAGGTTGCTGACATCAATGCAGACGTCCTTGCCATGGCCGAGTCGGTGGGGCTCATCCTGGTCGATCCGGGTGCCGATCCAGCGATGGAAGAGAGTAACTAGTGGCCATCGTTGCGGTCACCGGTGATCTGGTCACCACCACCTCGATCGCGCTTGCCTTGGGATGGCCCACCGATGATGATCCGGTCGTTGTCGAAGCCGATCCGGCCGGTGGCGATCTGGCTGCCTGGCTCGACATTCCGGTGCATCCCTCACTGTCAACGGTGATCACCCGTGTTGCTGATGGTTCCTGGCCAGAGATCGAGCCGTTCGTTCGCGACACCGCTACCGGAGTGAAGGTCATCCCTCTTTCACCACGAGCGGTTGAGGCAGCTCGATCGGTTGCCGAATCGGCTCGATCGGTGGTGGTCCAGATGGCTTCACCCCAGGCGCCAACCATGATTGTCGACACCGGTCGGTTGAGTCCCAATCCGGCAGCGCATCCCTTTGTTGCCGCCGCATCGGTGGTCGTTTTGGTTCATCGACAGACTCGTCACTCCAACGCCGCGGCTGCCGTTCGTCTCCAACGGCTTGCCGATCAGGTTGATCTTTTCGCCAGTTCGCCGGGCCACCTCGTGGTCGCTGTCGTTGGAAACACGCCGTTCTCGATCGACGATATTTCTCATTTCTTGGCCGACACCGCCGGGGCGCTCCCGGTCATCGGTCTCCCCTATGACGAACTCGCTGCATCGGTGTGGGCGGGACGTGACGGGGTGTCCGCTCGTCGGGCGAATCGGCTGCCCCTCTATCGAGCTGGTCGTGACCTGGCCCTCATCGTTCACCGCCATCTCGATGACCTGATCGGCAGCCCGGGAGGGTCACGATGACCGTGGTTCAGCCTCCGCTCGATCAGAGCGCGCATGCTCTGGTCGCCTATGTCACCGATCGGGTAGCGGCCCGGCTGGTCGATGCGATCGATGCTGAAGATGAAGCTGGGGACGATGCCCCCGATTTGGTGACCTTGGCCGCCGATCCTCGTCGGCAACAGCTCATGGTCGGGGCCTGGCTGAGCGAAGAGATCGCCCATCTCAACCAGGACCGGATGCGCCGAGGCGAACCACCCTTGTCTTCCACCGTTGAACGAGAGATTCGTGGTCGGGTGGTCGCTGAGCTCACCGGCGCTGGCCCCCTCGAACCCTTCATGAATGATCCCCTGGTCGAAGAGATCGATGTCAACGGGGCTGGATCAACCTGGGTGACCTATAGCGATGGCCGCAAGATCGATGTTGGCCAACTCTGGGATAGCGATGCCGACCTGACCGCTTACCAGAAACGTCTCGCCCGTCGCATGACCGGCACCGGGGAAGGTCGCCTCGACACCCAGTCGCCCATGCTGACCTTCCAGGCCGATGACGGTTCCCGGATCGTGATGGTCCTCGGGGGACGAGGCGAGCACGGGGTCTCTACCCATCCTCGGATCGCGATCCGTCGCTTCGTGGTGCGCCATGAAGGCCTCGATGGCCTGTCCAAACGAGGTCTCTTTGCTCCCAGCCTGGTTCCCCGCCTCCAGGCCATGATCCGATGTGGGTTCACCATCTTGATCTCTGGACCACCGGGAGCTGGCAAGACCACCCTGTTGACCGAACTCTTGGGTGAGGTCTCGCCCCGAGAGCGAATCATCACTGTCGAAAAGAACCTTCTCGAGCTGCGGCTCGAAGAGGATCCCCGGCACCCTGATGCTCCGGCCTTGTTCACTCGACACAGCAATGCTGAAGGTCTCGGGGAGATCAGCACTCGCCAGTTGGTCGAACTGACCCGGCGACTCAATCCCGACCGCGTGGTGGTCGGCGAGCTGGTCGAAGATGAAGCCCTCGACATGCTCGACGTGGCCTCGATGTGTAAGCGAGGGTCATTGGCCACGATCCACGCCCATACCTCCGATGTGGTCGTCCAGCGGCTTGCGTACTATGTCTCGAAATCCGATACCACCCTGCCCGAATTTGCGGTGTGGAGTTTGATTGCCCAAACCGTCGACTTCGTTGTCCACATCGATTTGGTGAGAAACGAAACCAACGAAGGTGCACCGGTACGGCGGGTGACCTCAATCATTGAAATCGGCGGTCTCGGCGAGCGAGGCGGGTTGTCCACCACCGAGGTGTGGGCCCTTGACGACACCGGGGAACTGGTCCAGGTTGCTCCCTTGTCGGCGCGACACCTCCAACGTTTGCGTCTGGCCGGCTATGACCCCCACCTCTTCGCCAGTGGAGGGTGGACATGATCGCGTTGGTGGCCTTGCTGTCGGCGCTTGGGGTCTGGGGTATCGCCCTCGTCGTTCTTCCACCTCCCGATGATGGCGGAGTGGTCCAGGTGAGCGTGGACCGGACCGAGCTCTTGATCCAGTTCATTGCGGCGATCACCCTTGCCGGGTTGGTCTTGGTGGCATCCCAATGGGTGATCCCCGCCCTGGTGGTCGGCGTTGGGGCCTTCTGGGTGGTCGGCGTATGGCTTCGTCGTCGCAACAGCGGCGAAGCAGAAATCGCTCGACTTGATGCGTTGGCGAGCTGGATCGAAAACGTTCGTGATGTTTTGATGGCTGGTGAACAGCCAATCGGGGCGATCTCGTCAACGGTTGGGGCTTGTCAGCCGGTGATCCGGCCCCACGTTCGTCGCCTCGCTGCAGCACTGGGCAGTCAGGGCCCCGACATCGCCTTCCGGCGTTTTGCCGACGATCTCGACGATCCCCTGGCTGACCTGGTTGCTGCCGGCCTGGCAATCGCTATTCGCCGCGGCGCTCGCACGGTGCCGGTGCTCACGGCGCTGGCTGACCAAACCCGACAACAGGTTGATCGGCGCCGCCTGATCGAAGCTGAACGGGTGCCGGCGCGACGCGAGGTTCAGGCCCTCACCGTGATCATGGGTGCCTTGATCATCGCTCTCTTGGTGTTTGGTCGTAGCTCCTATCTCGATGTCTACGACCATCCCGGCGGCCAGCTCTTCTTGACCGCGTGCCTGGCCGGCTACGCTGCCTTGATCGTCAGAGTTCAACGGTTGGCGGCCTTCCCACGTCCAGCCCGGTTCTTGACCTCCGAATCGTCGATCCTCGAGGGTGGCCGATGAGCCCGACAGCACTCCTCATCCTGTCCACCCTGGTTGGAGTGGTCGGCGCCCTGATGGCGATCGGGGCCTTCCTCCAGCCGGCACCCACCCTGCAACGGGTCATTCGTTATCTTGAGCGGACGATCCAGCCGGTGGATACCGCCCGATGGAGCGGTGTGCGTCGATTCATTCCCTCGCTGACGAGATTGGCCCGTCAGATTCCTGGAGCGATCCCGTCCAGTTCTGATCTGGCGGTACTCGGGATGACCGCCGAAAGCTATGCGGTCACTCTGGTGGCGGCATCGGTGGCCGGGTTTGTTGGTCCATCACTCCTGTTCGCGGCGATGACCTATCTCGGCCTGATCGGACTTGGTTGGTATGTCCCGGTGGTCGGGGCCATCGCTGGAGCGATCCTCGGCCCTCTCCTTGTCCATCTCGCGTCGGCCGACAAGGTCACCCGCACCCGGTCCGATCTGAGATACCAGGTCTCGGCCTATCTCGATGTCGTCACCATGCTCCTGGCCGGCAACACCGGATATGAAGGAGCGCTCGAACAAGCCGCCCACGCTGGTGATGGACGCCTGTTTGCTGCCCTGCGTCGCCGGATGAGGGAGTCGGGTACCAGAGGTAAGAGCCTGACCGATGCCCTCCATATGACCGGTGTGGACTTTGGCATCGACGAACTCACCCAGGTCGCGGCCACCGCAGCGTTGAGTGCTGCCGAAGGTGCCCCAGTGGCGCTCACCCTGGCGGCCAAATGTGCCACCCTGCGCAGTTCATTGTCGTCAGAGCAAGAAGCTCAAGCCCGTCTCCAGACCAGCCGTTTGACCACCCCCATCGTGGGGATGGCCCTGATCTTCATGGCCCTGGTCATGTATCCCGCTCTCAATGTCTTCTAACCAGTTCCCCGAAAGGAGCATCATGCCCCCGATTACCACCCTTATCACCGCCGCCCAGCACCATCTGTATGGCTCGCTGCGTCAGCTCATCGGAGCCGATCTCAGCGATGAGTGCAGCGATGACCGCGATCGCGGTGCCGTGTCGTTGGAACAGGTCCTGTGGTTCGTGGCTGCCGGTGTCAGCGTGGCCGTGATCGCGGCGATCCTGTGGAACAAGATCCAAAGCGCTGCTGAAGACAGCAATATCGTCGAGCCCGGTCTCTGAGCATCGTTCGGATGGAGATGGGCTGCATCGATGGATCGAGGTGAACGCATGACCGTGTCACGTCGCCAGCGAGATCGAGGGTCATCAAGCCTCACCATGGTCTTGATCACCCCGATCTTTGTGGTGGTCGCGTTCATGGCCTTCCAAGCGGCGATGTGGGCCCACGCTCGAGTAGAAATCCGAGCTGTAGCCCGAAACACCGCGGTCTTGGTTGCTCGTCAAGACGTTGCTGTTGACGACGCGCGGGCCTCGGCGGCGGAAGCGATCGGCCAGACCAAATTGGTGGTCAACCCAGATGTCACCGTCGACAGTGATGGGGTCACCGTGGTGGTCAGTATCCGAGGACGCGCTGCTGGCATCCTGCGCGGTACCAGTGTGACGATCTCGGCGACCGAAGCCCTTCCCATCGAACGGCATCAGCCATGATCAGGCGGCGCAGATCAGCCGTTCCGGCGGCAACCGATCGGGGAGCGGCCGATGCCTTGGAGCTGGTCATCCTTGCGCCGGTTCTGGTGGTGTTGGCGCTCTTGGTGATCTCGTTTTCCCGTCAAGTCGATGGACTTGCTCAGGTGAGAACCGCTGCTGAAGCGGCCGCTCAGGCGGCCGCCTTGGAGCGAGATCCGGGCCGTGCTGTCGAGACCGCTCAATCGACAGCGCTCTCGATGCTGACCTCGGTCGATTCGTGTTCGCACCCCACGGTGGCGGTAACCCGATCAGTGGTCGGTATCGGCCTCGACGATGGGCTCGTTGAAGTCACCGTGTCGTGTGTTGCCCCCAACCAGGGGATCGAACCGGTCCAGTCCACTGATGTGGCGCTTTCGGCAACCGCCTATGCCACGGTCGACCTCTTTCGCGCAAGGAGTGGCGGATGAACCGATCCAATGATCGCCGTCAGCGTCGATGCCGCGGTGACCGCGGTGCTGGCATGGCGCTGGCCTTGGTGCTGATTTTCGCCTTCACCGCCGGTGGGGTGATCTGGCTCACCCGCGATGTTGGGACCAGGGTTGCTCAACGGTCTGCAGCCCAGTCGGTGGCCTTCCAAGCCGCCCGAGCGGGAGCACAACAGCTCTCGCCGGACACCATGCGAGGTGATGGCGATTCGGGCATCGATATCCGACTTGATGTGGCCCGCGCTCGAGATGCTGCTTCGACGGCAGCGAACAACTTGCTCGACGCCTACCACCTGTCGGGATCGGTTGAGGTGGCGGTCGAAGGCCATCCGATCCGGGTCGTGGTCACCATCACGATCCAAGGTCAAGCCGGTCCCTCCCAGGCGACCGGGGTGGCCGAACCGGAACGATTCCAGTGATCACGAGGATGCTATGACGTCTCGAATTGCGCACCTGCTCCGCTCGATTGGCCTCTTGGCCGTGGTGGTGATCGCCTTGCCCTGGGCTCTGATCGCTGGAGCCCGGGCTCGCTTTGGTGGGGCATCCCCGCTCCATGGGGTTCCATCGCCGACCGACTGGGAGCTCTCCCGTATCGTCGGCGCCCTGACCTCACGTCTGACCGAGGCGACCCTGACCGACATCGTGATCCGGGCAGCTTTGATGGTGGCCTGGGTGGCGATCCTGGTGGTCGTCATCACTGCGGTCGCCGAACTGGTCCATATGATCCGCTATGACGGCATCCCCCTCCCGGCAATCCGGGCGCTGGGACCGTCTCAGCAGCTTGCTCGACTGATCGCCACCGGATTCATGGTCATCGTGCCCGCACTTGGGGTATCGGCATCGACGGTTGGAGCCGACGCCCTGATCGCTGAGCGCACGCCGATCGAGGTTGATCATGACGCCACAACTTCGGCCCCAGTCTGGAACACCCAGCTTGATCGATCGTCGTCACCGGTTACTGTTCGCTCCTCATCAACCGAATCAACCGAGTCTGAGTCGACCTATGTGGTCCGTTCTGGCGATTCGATCTATGGGATCGCCCAGCGTTTGGCCGGTCCTGATGCGAAGGCGATCGATCGTTTTGCCAGCGCCATCATCGAGGCCAATCTCGGCCGGGAGATGGGAGATGGACAGCGTTTTGTCAACGCTGCCTTTATCGATGTTGGGTGGGTCCTTCAGCTCCCACCGCTGCCAAGCTTGGCTCAGGCTCCGACCCTTGCACCGGTAGGCCCGGTTCATCTGGTGACCGAGGGTGAGTCGCTATGGTCGATCGCTGCTGACCGCCTGGGCGCTGGTGAGCGGTGGCGTGAGATCTTTGATCTCAATCAGTCCCGCCAATTCGATGATGGTCGCCAGCTTGACGATCCCGACCTGATCCATCCGGGATGGGAGCTCTACCTGCCAGGAACGGTTGAGGACTCCCCAAGTGTCCTGTTACCCGGTCTCGAGTCTCAGGTGCCCCTCATCGATGAGGTGGTCCCCAGCGATGATGCCGCGGCGTCAGCGGTCAAGAGCGGTGTCGACGATGTCGTGCCGGTGACCGGCCAGGTCGAGGACGTCTCGTTGGCGGCAGACGATGATCCAGCTCCCGACAATGTGTGGGTTGACGATGATGAGCTGGTTGCGTCAACCAACGACGATGTGCAGCCCGATTTGGTCGCCGCGCCGGTCAACCTGTCCGATAGCGAAACACCAACTCCGATCACGACCGAGATCTCCGCGCACCAGTCCGAACAGGAGTCATCGGAAATCCGGGTGGTCACCCTTGGTCGGGCCACCATGATGTCGGCGGGCATCTTGGCCCTGCTTGGGGTGCGCCGTCGAGAACGCCTTCGTCGTTCTCGGTCGCGGTCTCGTCTTCCGGCGGTGCCGCCACGGGCGGCGGCAGTCGAACGGGTGCTGCGGTCGATCGATGTTGGCGATCGTTGGGCTCGGGTAGAGATCTCGGTTCGTTCGGTTGCCCTCGCGGTTGCCGATGCTGGTGGTCGCGTGCTGGCGGTGCTTGTCGACCAGACCGGTGAGGTGGAGATTCGCTTCAGCACCCCGGTCGAGCTGGATTCGCCATGGGAAGGTGGGGGCGAGCGCTGGCGCGTGCCGGCCCATGTCCCCATCGAATTGCTGGCTCCATCAGCCCGCCGTAGCGGGGCCCCGTGCCCCACCCTGGTCCAGCTAGGGGTCGATCCTGATGGGCGCGAGGTCTATGTCGATCTGGAAGCTCTTGAAGCGCTCCATATCGATGCCGACCCTGAGATTGCCGACTCGATCGTGTCGGCGGTGGCGACCACTCTGGCTGGATCGATCTTGGCCGAAGTGACCAGCCTGGTGGGCGTCGGTATTCCCACCGCGGCGTTCTTAGGCCATCGTCGCTATCTGGCCGCCGATACCCCGGCATCGGCGATCGCCACGGCGATTGAGGCTGTCGGTTCCACGCGTGCCCAGGAGCGGTCGCCCTTCGATCTCCGGGCTCGGGTGACCTCCGGCGAAACGTGGGAACCGGCGGTGGTGTTGGTTGGGTCAGGGGCTGACCCGGTGGTGGCACCAGGCGACCGAACCGCGCTGGCGATCGTGTCGGCGGTACCGATCGATGGGCCAGCACATCGACTCAGCGCCCATGGTTCAACCTGGACACTTGAACCGGCTGGCTTGACGCTGGTCCCGCTCGGTCTGGAAGCCGATGAAGCTGAATCGATCGCCCAACTGGTTGATGTACCGCCAACCGATGAAAGCACCGACGACTGGACCCTGCCACCCTCGGTGTGGCACGAGATCCGAGATGCCGAGCTCGGTGACACCGTCGATGATCACCACACCGATGACCACGACTGGGAACTGGTGGCCTGTCTGCTCGGCCCGGTTGATGTCACCACCCGTGACGGCCAGCCGGTGGAGTTTGCCCGGTCAAAGTCGCGCGAACTGGTCGCCTGGCTGGCAACCCATCGCGACCGATCAACCCGGATGGCGGCTCGTACCGCGCTGTGGGACCTCGACGTTCGTGATGCCACCTTTGCCAATGTGGTCTCCGATGCCCGCCGGGCGCTGGCTCGGGCCCAAGAACCTCCGGAAGGTGATGAGTGGATCGCTCGCACCCTGACCGATGAACTTCCCCTCCACCACAAGGTGGTCACCGATGTTGACCTCATCGACCGGGCCCTGATCGAGGCCCGGTTGCAACCGCCCGATCAGGCGATCGCCACCCTGGCTCCAGTGGTCCGCCGGATCACCGGGTTCCCCTTCGAAGGCACGTCCTACCTCTGGCCCGACGCTGAAGGGCTCACCTCCCAGCTGGCCTTGGTCGCCACCACCGCCACCTCAGAGCTGGCAGCCCACTATCTCTCGGTTGGCGATATCGCTGGAGTGTTCGATGCCACCGCTCGGGGTCTCCAGGTGGTGCCGGGCCACGAAGAGCTCATCGGGCTGAGGATGCAAGCCCACGCCCAGGCTGGGGACCTGGCCGGGGTGCGTCACGAATGGGATCAGTATGAGCGAGCCCTGACCCGTGACCCCTGGTCGGACGGTGAGCCTTCTCGCAAGCTGGTCGAGCTGAGACAGCACCTCTTGCGCCGCTAGCGATCCTCAGGCGGACCCGATCGTGGTCGACTACTCCCAGTCGAGGAGACGCTGTTCGCCTTCGAGGCCGCGCACGGTGGAGGCGTCCTGGGTGATCTCGATGACCCCCTTGTAGTGGCCAGCGTGATTCCTCAGGGCGAAGTACTGGATATAGACGAACGCGTCTCGGAAATTGATCCAGAAGCTGGCTTCATCCCGCTCGCCCTTCTTGAAGGCGTCGATGATCTCTTCAACCACATGGACGCTCTTGGGCGGATGGCAGTAGCGCACCTGGCGCCCGATGATGCCCGGGCTGCGGGGGAAGACCCGCTCATCGCCCTTGTTGTAGTAGCGGACTTCATCAAACTCGTCAACAAAGGTGACATCGAAGGGCATGAATTTGAAGATCAGGTTGATCTGCTCGGGGGTGATATTGCCGACCTCAAGATTGATCCCACCAACACTGGTGCGGGTCGCTTCATCGGGATTGAAGACCTGGGGTGCTGCCGGAGCACCGGACATTTCCGGGGTCTCAGATCCCGCCTCACTGGGATGGGTCCAGGTGGGGTTCCACAAGATCGGCTTGTCGATATAGCACCACCCGATCTCGTCTTCGCCGCCGCGAATCTCGATCCAGTCGTTTTGGCTGAGGAGCTGGGATGACTTGGGGAAGAGGATCTTTTCTTCCTTGACCGTCATCTCGAAGGCACCTCGCTGGAGCTCATCCAGGGCTGGATAGGCGGCATCCTTGTCCTTGGCCTCAACCGCGTGGGCGTAGGTTTTGGCCATCCCCCTGATCACGTCGTGGACAGTCCACATGATCGTGCTGGGGTGGCTGAACCCGCGCTTTTCGAGAGCTGGGAAGAGCTGGTTTTCTTTGCGCAAATAGTGGATGTCGAGCTGGGCGAACTGGCTGGCCAACATGGCCCAGTCGCTATAGAGAGCATCGAAACTGTTGGGGTCGGCAACCAGTTCTTGGGCCCGTTGGCAGAGTTCCTTGATCACCGTGTTCTCAGCCAAGAAGGTGTGTACTGGATGCCCCTCAGGAAAGGTCGACAGGTCAAGGACGGGGATCTTCGAATCGATGATGCCAAAGACGCGTTGCTCGATCAGGGTGTGATGTGAGGCATCGGTAAACACACCGGCAGTGTCGAGGCTTTGAGCAACCTCGGTGACGTCATCGGCGTTGATCTCACTGACCGTGTCCATGAAGGTGGCGATCTGGGCATCGGCGGTGTCGGTGTCGCCGTGAGCCAACGAGGTCATGATCTGGCGGAGCAGGGTTTTCTTATCGGTCATCTTGATCCTCGCTTGTTGTTGACACGTTGGAGAAGTCGCACAGGCATACCGGGTCGCCACGAGTGGTCAATCTGCGCTGCCCCGATACTGGCCACCGTACCAGGGTGACCGCTGGGCGCTCTCCGGCGACTGTTCGTTAGTTGTAGCGCTTGAGAATGGTCGACTCGGTGATGCGCTCAAAGGTCTTCTTGATCTGGGTCGCCAGGGTTTCATCAACCCCATCAACCTCCATCAGCTGCAAGGTGGTCGCTCGCTGGAGACGGCTCAAACCACCGATGTCGTCAGCCACCCGGCTCGCGGTATCTGAACCGAGTGCCGGAACCTGGTCGAGCATGCGAATGCCCCGAGAGGTCACCTCATCACCAAGACCAAGCTCGCCGAGATGGAAGGTAGAGATCACTCGGCGGGCATCGAGGACATCATCATCGCGCAGGGCAGCGATATCAGCCAGAGTTTCAGCCACCTGACGGTAGGGAGGCAGGTAGTCGGCGATCACCAAATCGACCGCTGCTTCGTTCTCGGAGGCCAGTTCGTCGAGCTGGAGTCGCAAGAGGCGGGCATCCACACCCAGCTCGATCACCATGGTCTCGATCTCTTCGGAGATTCGACGCACCATCTCGCCGCGCTGGACCACGACGATCACGTCACGCACCGTGACGATGTCCTCGATTTCGAGGGTGGTCAAGCTCGAGAGGGCATCGTTGAGTCGGACCTTGTAACGCTCAAGGGTTTGGAGGGCCTGGTTGGCTCGATCGAGCAGCTGGCCGATCTCGAGCAGCTGGCGCTTGTCGCCACCGGCATAGATATTGATCACACCCATCTCTTCGGATGCGGTCACCACCGGAACATTGAGGGATCGAGCAACCCGCTCAGCGGTGCGATGTCGGGTGCCGGTTTCGCTGGTCGGCACCGACGGATCGGGCACCAGGTGGACATTGGCCCGAGCGATACGCCCTCCATCGTTGGAGACGATGATCGCGCCATCCATCTTGGCCAACTCGGACAGCCGTTGGGGACTAAAGGGGGCATCGACCAGGAATCCACCGGTGCAGATCGAGAGCACCTCGGGATTGTCAGACAAGACGACGAGAGCTCCGGTTTGGGCGCGCACCACCCGGTCGATTCCGTCACGCAACGGTGTGCCGGGAGCGGTGCGCGACAAGGCGTAACGCATAGCCTTGTTGGCGCCACCGGTGGAGGTCATCACCCCAGTGTAGAGCCAGGTTTCTGGTTCGCGAGATCGGCGCCCAATACTGGGGTGCGCAAGTGTTCCTGGTCAGCGGCAACCAAGGCCTCAGCCAGGGTGGACACCCGAATCAGGGCCAATCCCTCGATCGAGGCGACCTCAGCGGTGGAGGGGATGATCGCCTCACGGAACCCCAGTCGAACAGCCTCGGTGAGGCGGCGGGTGAGATGGGGCACTTGGCGGATTTCACCGCCGAGACCAACCTCGCCGATCGCCACCATCGTGGAGGTGACCGAGCGTTCGGTGAGCGCACTAGCGATCGCCAAACACACCCCCAGATCAAGACCGGGTTCGAGATGACGGAGCCCTCCCACGGTGGAGACATAGACATCGTGATTGGCCACCACCAGTGGGGTGCGCTGGTTGATCACCGCCAACAGGAGTGAGAGTCGATTGGTGTCGATCCCCTGGACGGTGCGCCGAGCGGGCAGATGGGGCGGTGATGGGGTCGTGAGCGCTTGGACTTCGATGACGAGCGGGCGACGTCCCTCGATGGTGGGCACGACCGCTGAGCCGGCAACCCCAGCTTGGCGGTCACCCAAAAAGACCGAAGCCGCATCGGGCACGCCGGTTAAACCTCGATCGGTCATGGTGAACAGCCCCAACTCGTCGGTGGGGCCAAAGCGATGCTTGGTGGCTCGAAGCACTCTTAGCGAGTGATAGCGCTCACCCTCACACGTCAGCACCGTGTCAACCAGGTGTTCGAGTACCCGTGGCCCGGCGAGGGAACCATCTTTGGTGACATGGCCCACCAAGATCAGGGCGATGCCTCGGCGCTTGGCTTCGTGGGCGAGTATCTGGGCGCAACCGCGCACCTGGACTACCGATCCGGCCGCCGAGTTAAGGGATGGGTCACCGATGGTTTGGATCGAGTCGATCACTGCGATCGTCGGCTGGACTGCGTCGAAGGAGGCCACGATCGAGCTCACCGAGGTTTCCGACAGCAACCACAGATCGGGCCGCACCGCCCCCAGCCGTTCAGCTCGTTGACGGACCTGTTCAGCGCTCTCTTCGGCGGTGACATAGAGCGCGGTCGATGGCCAGCTCGCCAGCAGTTGGAGGAGAAGGGTGCTCTTGCCAATACCCGGCTCACCGCCGATCAGGGTGACCGATCCGGTCACCAACCCACCGCCAAGCACCCGATCAAGCTCATCAATTCCACACCGGTGGGGGAGTGCTGCATTGACCGGAACCTGGTCGATCGGCTGGGGAGATGCTCGGGGAGTAGATGAGGATGGCTCGGCTGACGAACGCGACCGTTCAACCAGGGTGTTCCATTGGCCACACCCCGAGCACTGGCCCGACCACTGGGGATGAGCTGTGCCGCAGTCGGAGCACCCATATTCACGTCGTTGCCGAGCCACGACCCCATCATGGTGAAGGGGTGTCACACCGATGATCGCCACCGCGGTTCGGTCAGCGTGGCTGCCGATTGGGCCGCTACCATGCCGCCATGGCTATTGCATTCCCGCCGTTCGATGGTTCCGCCCCCAAAACCCAGGAGTTTGCCGGTCCGCCGGAGATGGGGATCGACCCCGCCAAGCGGTACACGGCGACGATGGACACCTCGATGGGCACCATGGTGATCGCTCTGGATCCGATTGCCGCGCCGGTCACTGTCAACAACTTCGTCTTCTTGGCTCTCCACCACTACTTCGATGGAATCATCTTCCACCGGATCATCGATGGCTTTGTCTGCCAGGGTGGTGACCCCACCGGCACCGGCCGCGGTGGCCCCGGCTATCGCTTTAAGGATGAGCTGCCCAAGCCTGGCAAGTATCAGATCGGTTCGGTGGCGATGGCCAATGCTGGTCCCAACACCAACGGCAGCCAGTTCTTCTTGATTTCGGGCCCCAGCGGTGTGGGTTTGCCGCCCGCCTACAGCCTCTTCGGTCAGATCGTCAAGGGTCTCGACGTTCTCGATGCCATGCAGAAGGTGCCGACCCAGGCCGGCGACCGTCCGGTCACCGATGTGGTCATCAATTCGGTCACCATCACCGAGAGCGACTGAGGGCTCGATAGCCCCGGGGCTGACATGATCACACCGGTTGCGCTCTCGCTCAGCCAGGCTCGTCGTCTCGCCCTGGGTGCCCAAGGTTTTGCTGATCCCCGTCCCACCGGCCGGGTTGACCGGCGTCATCTGCGTCGCATCGTCTCCCAGATGGGGCTCATCCAAATCGATTCGGTCAATGTCCTCGCTCGTAGCCAGGAATTGGTCGTCTTCGCTCGTCTTGGTCCCCATCGACGCAGCCTGATCCCCGATGCCACCGCAGCGGGTGAACTGTTTGAGTATTGGGCTCACGAAGCCAGCCATGTATCCACCACCGACTATCCGCTCTATCGGTGGGCGATGGATAGTGCCGCTCGGTCTCGGCGACTAGAACGATGGGGCCAAGACCATGCCGCGCTCCTCGATGAGATCGAAGCCTATGTGGCCGATCACGGTCCGATCGTGGCCTCGGATGTGCGTCAAGAATCGCGGCCCAACGGACCGTGGTGGGACTGGGACGACGGCAAGCGAGCCCTTGAAGCGCTCTTCATTCGGGGTCGAATCACCGCTACCCGTCGTCAGCGCGATTTTGCCCGGCTGTATGACCTTCCAGACCGGGTCATTCCCGCTCACGTGCTGAACCTGCCGGTGCCTTCCGAACACGATGCTCGCAAACAGCTGCTTCGCCAAGCGGCAGCCTCATGCGGCGTTGGCACCCTCGAGGACTTGGCCGATTATCACCGCCAGCGTCGCCCAGTGGTGCGACCCCTGATCGATGAACTCGTCGAAGCTGGGGAACTCATCCCCGCTGAGGTTGAAGGATGGGACGAGATCGCCTATCTCCATCCCCAGGCCACCACCCCTCGTTCGATCAAGCGATGTGCCCTGCTGAGCCCCTTCGACCCGGTGGTCTGGTATCGAGATCGAGCTGAACGGCTCTTCGACTTCCACTATCGCATTGAGATCTATATCCCGCCAGCTCAGCGGCGCTATGGCTACTTCGTCCTGCCGGTCCTGTTGGGCGAACACCTCGTCGGTCGGGTGGATCTCAAAGCCGACCGTCAGGCCGGTGCGCTCCTGGTGCGTCACGCCTGGATCGAAGCAGGCTATGAAGCTGGCGTGGTCGCCCCAGCGATCATCGCTGAACTCGACCTGATGGCCGCCTGGTTAGGGCTTGAACGCGTCGAGATCGAACCCGCTGGCGATCTGGCTCCCGCCCTGCTCGATGAGCAATCCGTTCGCCGCTCACACTGACCGGCCAGCTCACCTGAATGAGTCGCTGCGGTGACCCTGCACGACACTACTCTCGGGGCATGACCTCAGACCTGGGATCGGGAGCGAGCTCACCAGCTGACAAGGGTTCGGCGACGGCGTTCTCACCGCCTCCAGGAACACGGATGCCTCGCTGGATCATTGGGGCGATCGCCGTGTTTTGGGTCGGGTTCCTGCTGACCGGTGTGGTTCAAGCGGCATGGGGTCGACTCTCCAACCTGCTGGTGGTCTTGATGGTGTCGCTGTTTGTTGCGTTGGCGATCGAACCGGGGGTTAACCGGCTTGCTGCTCGAGGATGGAAACGCGGGGCCGCCACCGGACTCATCCTGCTCGGCATCTTCTTGGCCGCTGCCATCTTTGTTGGGGCGATCGGCACTGTGATCGGAACCCAGATCGCCGATCTCCTCCAAAACTCCGACCGCTATATCCAAGACACCGTCAATCGGATCAATGACCTCTTTAACACCTCGCTGTCGGCCCAGGGCGTGATCGACGAATTCACCCGTCCCGACGGGAGAATCCAGAATTTCATTCGCAGCCAACAGGACAACGCTGTTCGTCTCTCGATGACCGCGCTCGGCATGGCCGGTCAGCTCTTGTCGGTCTTGCTTTTCGCGTTCTATATGACCGCTGATGGACCTCGGATGCGACGAGCGGTCTGCAGCCGACTGCGCCCCGACCGCCAGCATCAGGTACTCGCTGCCTGGGATATCGCTGTTGCCAAGACCGGTGGATACCTCTACTCACGAGCCCTTCTGGCAGCGGTTGCTGCCTTTTCCCATTGGGTGGCGTTCCAGGCGATGGGGATCAAGGCCCCCATTCCCTTGGCCCTGTGGGTCGGGGCAACCAGCCAATTCCTTCCGGTGATCGGCACCTATCTGGCGGGGATCTTCCCGGTGCTCATCACCCTGCTCGACAGCCCGACCAAGGCGATCCTCGTGATCGTGTTCTTGGTCGTCTATCAGCAGGTGGAAAACCTGGTGCTCACCCCTCGCATCACCGCTCGGGCGATGGAGCTCCACCCGGCGATCGCCTTCGGCTCAGCTCTGGCCGGGTTTGCCCTCCTCGGCGGGGTCGGAGCGGTCTTGGCCCTTCCCTTCGCTGCCCTGGTCCAAGCGGTGGTTGGCGAGTGGGGCGAACGCCATGAAGTGGTCGACAGCACCCTCCTCGATATCGCTTCTCGCGACGACACCGGTTGAGGCCCCTAGCATGGTCGGGCTGATCACCGTGATCGATGCCCGATGAAGGAGCTCCAGTGACTTTTCCCCTCGTGCCCGAGTCGTTTGTGCCGGTGGCGATCACCGATCGATCTGGTGTTGACGAAAGCGTCCACTTTGGTGCAGTGGTCGCCCTTGGACCCGATGGCGAGATCGCTCACGCCTGGGGCGATCCCGATGTGGTGATCTATCCCCGTTCAGCGCTCAAACCCCTCCAAGCCGACACCATGGTCGGTCTCGGCCTCGACCTTCCCGACGATCAACTCGCTCTCGGTTGCGCCAGCCACGACGGCACCGCCCGCCACCAAGCGGTGGTGACCGCCCTGCTTGGCCGGGTCGGCTGCGAGGTGTCGGCGCTTCACAACACTCCATCGCTGCCGATCGACAAGGATGCTGCCGAAGCCACCCTGGCCTCGGGCGGCGGACCGACTTCGTTGGCGATGAACTGTTCAGGCAAGCACGCCGCGATGATCGCTACCTGCGTGATCTGTGGCTGGGATCCCGATGACTATCTCAACCCCGACCACCCCCTTCAACAGGCGATCATCGCCCATGTCGGCGAACTTGCCGGTGGCGTCAACGCGGTCGGTGTGGATGGATGTGGTGCCCCGACCCATGCGATCTCGCTGAGTGGTCTGGCGCGGGCCTATCGGCATCTGGCGGTGGCCAAGGCTCGGGTCTGGCAGGCCATGATCCGCTGGCCTGAACTGGTGGGCGGTGACCAGCGCGACAACACCCGGCTCATGCAAGCGGTGCCCGGACTGATGGTCAAAGACGGTGCCGAAGGAGTGATGGCCGCGGCCCTTCCCGATGGACGAGCGGTGGCGGTCAAGATCTCCGATGGACAAGCCCGCGCTGCTGGCGTGGTGATGGCCGCCGCGCTCGGTTCGATCGGGGTGTCGGTCGAGATCACTGTCGGTCCGCCGGTACTCGGCCACGGCCGTCCGGTTGGTCGTATCCGAGCCCTGTGGTGATCGACACGTGCTGACACCCGACAACGACGGGTCATCGGCCTCGTACACTGGTTGACGTATGCCTATCGGTCAGCCCCCGTCTGCTCTTCCCCGTGCCAACGATCCCTGCTGGTGCGGGAGCGGGAAAAAGTACAAGCGGTGCCACAAGAAGCAGGAAGGCCGAGTACTCCCGGGCGAGGTGTCACCGATGAGGACGGTGCCCGACCATATCGAACGGCCGTCGTATGCCGACACCGGTGAACCCAAGCATTGGCTTGAGCCCAAGGTGAAGTCTCCCGAGATCATCACCGCCATGCGCCATGCCGGCAAGGTGGCTGCTGAGATCTTGCGCCTCACCGGTGAGTATCTTCAGCCGGGGATGACCACCGACGACGTCGATGCCTACGCCCACCAGCTCTATATCGAACGCAACTCCTACCCGAGCCCCCTCAACTATCACGGTTATCCCAAGTCGTTGTGCACCTCAGCCAATGAGGTCATCTGCCACGGGATTCCCGATTCGCGGGTGATGCAGCCCGGTGACATCATGAATCTCGATATCACCGCCTTTGTCGGTGGGGTTCACGGCGACACCAATGCCACCTTCCCGATCGGTGAGATCGATCCGATCAGTGCTCATCTCATTTCCGTCACCGAGGAATGCACCTGGTATGGGATCGAGGCGGTCAAGCCCGGGCGGCCCTTGAGCGATATCGGCAAGGCGATCGAGTCTCACGCCCACGCCCATCGCATGTCGGTGGTGCGAGCCTTCATCGGCCACGGGATCGGGGAACAGTTCCACACCGATATCCAGGTCTTGCACTATTACGATCCCGACGAAACCACGGTGATGGAACCGGGCATGACCTTCACGATCGAGCCCATGATCGCCCTGGGCACCTGGCGCCATCGGATGTGGAATGACGACTGGACCGCGGTGACCGCCGATGGCAAACGCACCGCCCAGTTTGAGCACACCGTCTTGGTCACCGATGACGGGGTCGACGTCCTCACCGGCGGTGAGGGTGCGGTCTCACCGACCGCTCCGTGGAACCGCTGATCGGCTTTATCCCGGACGGCGAGAACTCACCGGGAGCTCGTCGCTCCACCACGTCATCAGGGCATCGTCATCGATCCCGTAGGCAGCGGTAACCGCTCGCCCGCACGCCTTCACGTCACCCTGGCGAAGCGCGGCGATGGCGGTGCTCAGGTCGCCACGCGGCCACGGCACCGAGGCGATAACCCCGGGGGTGACCCGCACCGCCCTGGGCGAGAGTCCGGTTCCAGCGGTGTGATGCCAACACCACGCGCTGGCCACCGGTGAGGTCAAGACCGCGGCGATCGGTTCGACATCGTTGGGGTGATCGGGGATCACCGTGGTGGTCGGCACGCCGGGGAGCCAAGCTCCGGCCACATCGGCCACCGCTTCGACGATGCGGGTTTGGTTGGCAACGATCACCTTGGGCACCAGCTTTCGTGCTGCCCAGGCGCTGAAGCGACCGTGGAGCTGGTCAAGATCAACTCGAGGATGATCAAAGCGAGTGCGGGCGAACCGGATTGGGCGCTCACCCCACCAACAGCGTCCCGGATCGATCACCCCGCTGGTGATCAATGCAGGGCCGTCAGCTTCATCGGAGACCGCTGGCACCAAGGCGTAATACTCATCGCGAAAATTCGCGTTGGTCGTCGCCCGGTCGCCGATGGTTCCATCGGTCGCCAGCATTTCCAGTCGCGGGATGCCAAGTCGGTCGGTGACCACCGTGGTCCATGGCGGATGAGGCTGAGGCGATGATGAGGTCTCAAAGCCCAGACCACACACGTGGACGCTGGCATCGAAGAGATCCGCCTGCTCGGGGCTCCACCACGACCAGATCAGATCGCTGCGATCAGCGACATCGTCGCGGACCCGTCCGGCATCTCGGGAGCCCAGAATCGATTGGGGCAGAATCAACCCGATTCGACCATCCTCCGGTTTGGCCAGATGGACTGCGAGGCTCAAGAACTCGGCTGCAGTGTCGGCATAGGGGCCGCCGCCGTGGCGACTGGAGCCACCTCGGGTCGTCAAGGCCGACATCTGGGACAAGAAGGGGGGATTGCCGATCACCAGATCGAAGCGGGTGTCACCCCAGTCGTAGTCGAGGGCGTTGGCATGAATCGCTCTCAGATCATCGCGTCGTCGAGCCGTGGCCAAGGCGTTGGCATCGATATCGCATCCGGTGAGTTCGATTCGCCGCCCCGCAGAACGTGCCGCGAGCGCTGCCAAGAAGCGGCCATCACCGCAGGCTGGATCGAGCACTCGCAAGGGCGGAGCTGAGCGCGACTCGAGATCGATACCGGCCAAGATGCCGTCCAACACCGCCTCGATCAAGACATCAGGGGTGTACCAGGCGCCAAGTTGTTTTCGGGTCGCTTGGCCGGAAGCCATCTTGACAGCGTACGGTAGCGCCCGTGCCCGATCGGTACTTGACCTTTGAACGTTCAGCGTGGGCGTCGCTGAGAGCCGCCACTCCGCTCACCCTGGATGAGGCCGATATCGAACGTTTGCGCGGCATCAATGACCAGATCGACCTCGATGAGGTTTCCACCGTCTATCTTCCCCTGAGTCGTTTGCTCAATCTCTACGTGAGCGCGGTGCAAGACCTCCAACGGGTGACCAGCACCTTTCTTGGTTCGATCGCGCCCAAGGTGCCCTACATCATCGGGATCGCTGGATCGGTCGCGGTTGGCAAGTCAACCTTTGCTCGCATTCTTCAAGCCCTGCTGTCGCGCTGGCCTGATCATCCCCAAGTTGATCTGATCACCACCGATGGCTTTCTCTATCCCAACGATGAGCTCACCCGTCGGGGAATCATGGAACGCAAGGGCTTTCCCGAGAGCTATGACACGCGAGCCCTCGTCGAGTTTGTGAAGTCGGTCAAGAGCGGAGCCGACGAGGTCAGTGCCCCGGTCTACGACCATCTGGCCTACGACATCGTGCCCGGTAAACAGGTGACGGTTCGCCGCCCGGACATCGTCATCATCGAAGGCCTCAATGTGCTCCAGGTCAATAGTGGAGCCAGCGAACATGTCAGCGACTATTTCGATTTTTCGATCTATATCGATGCCGATACCGCCGACATCGAGCGATGGTATGTCGAACGATTCATGACCTTCCGCCAATCGGTCTTCTTGAATCCCGACAGCTATTTCCGTCACTATGCCGACTTCACCGAAGCTGAAGCTGAAGCGACCGCTCACGCCATCTGGCGAATGATCAATGGTCGCAACCTGGTGGACAATATTGCCCCCACCCGCGACCGGGCTTCTCTGATCATCAAGAAATTCTCTGATCACCGGGTTGGAGAGGTCTGGCTGCGCAAACTCTGAACACCCGCTCGATCAGATCATGGTTGCCAGCCAGTGGGGGAGCTCAGCGATCGAGGACAGGGTGGTGAACTCACCATCGTGGTCGTCAATGGTTTCGTGGATCCAGGTGGTGTGGTATTCGATATGGATGCCACTCCCGCCGATGCTGAGCACCGGCAGGATGTCGCTGGGCACCGAATTGCCGACCATGGCAAAGCGGGTGGGGTCGATACCCCATCGGTCGAGCACTCGGCG
>PDWJ01001725.1_pt1 | contig 35608 bp, 35 predicted proteins | sample 1430881 | NCBI WGS metagenome assembly PDWJ01 (sample SAMN01162460, study PRJNA174530) | Oral metagenome, whole genome shotgun sequencing project. | biome: Marine environment; feature: Marine mammal; material: Swab sample of the gingival sulcus; isolation source: swab sample of gingival sulcus...
TTGCAACGATTCTGCGTGCCGACATAGCTCAACTGGTAGAGCAATTGATTTGTAATCAATAGGTTGCGGGTTCGAGTCCCATTGTCGGCTCCATTTTTTTAAGAAATATAAAAGTATAGCGCAGGATTTTTTAAAAGTAGTATTGAAAGAATTGATGCGCAAGTCATGTTTAGAGATGATTGTATAACGCAGTAATTTTTTTCTGTAAGATTGTTTTCGAGGCAAATGTGAAGGCACTATAGAAAGAATTTCTGAAAGAATTTATACGCAGGAAATCGCTTGATAGATGTTGGCGACGAGGAGATTTGAGAGGGCGCGTATTGACATACGTAACCGAACAAATCGACGAAGTCAACGACATATAGCACGCGATTAACAAGTATAATGGGAGCATAGCTCAGCTGGGAGAGCATCTGCCTTACAAGCAGGAGGTCACAGGTTCGATCCCTGTTGCTCCCACCATTTTTTTTAGCGGGTGTGGCGGAATTGGCAGACGCGCTAGACTTAGGATCTAGTGTTTATACGTGGGGGTTCGAGTCCCTTCACCCGCACCATCAGAGGAGGAGTTCCCGAGTGGCCAAAGGGGACGGACTGTAAATCCGTTAGCAGTGCTTTCGCTGGTTCGAATCCAGCTTCCTCCACCATATGCGGAAGTGGCTCAGTGGTAGAGCATCGCCTTGCCAAGGCGAGGGTCGCGGGTTCAAATCCCGTCTTCCGCTCCAAGTAAAACACGTTGTGTTTTACAATGAAATTTGCCTATTAGATGATGTAAATGCAAGCATTTACTATTTTGAAGGCAAATGAAATGTCGTAAACGACATGAAATATCACTTCGTGATATGAAATGCCTTCGCATATGAAAAAAAAGGCTAATATTTCACTCGACGCAGTCGAATTTCATTAGGTTTTGTATTTCGACCGAATGAAATGAGTGGAGAAATCTCGATTTTAGAATTTATAGCGAATGTTGCTAAATTTCCTTCGCCCAAATGTCCGCCTAGAGTGTTGACGAAGTAAACACTCTACAGGCTGTTGAAAATTTTCTAGTTCGAGGCGCAAGCGAAATGGCGGGCTGCAGCGTATACTATACGTAAAGGTCGACATTTTGCGCAGCAACAAAGAAATTGGGAATTTTCATCAGGCTGACGTGACTGCGTTGCATATTGCATCCAGTTGGAGGGGGCGAATGAAATAGATTCCTTCAGCTTAAAGCCTGATTGCATGCGAGCATTAGTAAGTTATCGTTTCATAAATTAAAATTTTATAGTGCATGTTGCTAAATTTCCTTCGCCCAAATGTCCGCCCATCTACGCCTACGGCGTATCTGTCGCAACTGCGTTGCTTATTGCGTCCAGTTGGAGGGGGCGAATGAAATAAATCAGAATACATCTAAAATATTGAATGCGAGCATTCATATTTTATCAGCATTCTGATTTGCAACAATTCTTCTTGCCCATGTAGCTCAGTCGGTAGAGCAGAGGACTGAAAATCCTCGTGTCGGTGGTTCGATTCCGCCCGTGGGCATCACTTCGTGATATGAAATGCCTTCGGCATATGAAAATCATAGAAGGCGATTTTATTTCACATTGAGCGATAGCGCGATATTTCACGGCGCAAAGCGCCAACACTCAGTTGCTGGTTTTGCAACTGAATTTTATTGAAAACGGGACGTTTTCTTCGTGCCTGGCACCGCAATGTAAAATATTAAGTATCAGTAGTGTATTTAATAAGTTGCTATACTTTGTCGATATATGCAGTAGTGAATAATCTGGGTTGAGTAAATAGAATGAAAGTGTTGATAAAAAATGATTAATTTGTGTACGGAATATAGTAGCGACTTTTATAAAAACTTATTAGAAAACATCGATATAGGTGTTTATTTTGTCGATCGCAACCGCGTCATTACTTTTTTGAATAAGGCGGCTGAAAAGATTACCGGCTACACGGCCGAAGAGGTCGTTGGTCGTTCTTGTAAAAGTAATTTATTTAAACACATTGACCAGTATGGCAACGAGCTCTGTATAATTGGCTGCCCGCTACACGCTACAATTGGCGATGGCATGCAGCGCGAAGCCGAAGTCTATTTACGCCATAAAGATGGTCATCGCATCCCGGTCAGAGTTACAACGAGTAAAATTACTGACGCGAATGGCAATATCATCGGCGCGGTTGAAACCTTTCAAGACACTTCGATTGAACATAGAATAGAAAAGGAAAAAGAAGATTTAAAGGCATTGGCGATGATCGACGAATTGACAAATTTACCCAATCGCAGATATATAGAAGAATGGTTAATTGCCAAACATCGCGAATTTAAAAAGTTTGATAGATGCTATGGCGTATTGATTATCGACGTCGACAATTTCAAAAAAATCAACGACAGTTATGGTCATTTAGTCGGTGACGAAATGTTGAAAGTGGTATCCAAGACATTGTCGTCCGCTGCACGCGCCAACGATTTAATAGGTCGTTTTGGCGGCGAGGAATTTATTTTTGTATTATCTGGTATAGATAGTAAAAAACTGCACAGTATCGGCGAGCGCATTTGTTCTTTGGTTGCAAACTCCAGCCTTGAAGTGGGGAACATAGATTTGGCTGTATCAGTTAGCGTCGGCGGCGCGGTCGCCAGTCATTATGACACGATTAGGTCGCTATTAGAAACTGCAGATCACTATATGTATAAGGCGAAGTCAACTGGTAAAAATAGGGTATGTACCAGCTGTGGAACTGATATAGCGGGAGTCGAACTCAATAATTAAAGCTTAAAAACGCCGTTTTGACCGCTCGCATTGAGCGGTCTTTTAATATTTTTTGGCGCTGCAAAACTGCCCTTTGGAAGCCGCTAGGCACTAAAAAAATATCACATTTGCCAATTATATAGCTATGTATTTTTACTATTATCTGCTATAATAAAGGTGAATTATTTAAGATGTGGAGGCTAATTATGATGAATCGTCGCGTTACGCAAATAATTGCCATCGTTTTGGTGGTATTAATGGTTATATCGCTATTACCGATGGCGTTTATGTCTTTTTTTAACTGAGGCAATTGATGAAAAAGTTGAATTTTAATCGCATTATTGTACTCGTCATCTTTGTCGTCGCCGCATATTTTATATATGGTTACTTTGGACCAGCGGCAAAAAAGATGAACGAAAAGACTTTGAAGACCGTACAGATTCGCGATGATTTCGATGAACCGAACAGCGATATGTGGTACGCTGGGCAATGGCTAACACACAGTCCGGCAGACGATAAAGTCGTATATGATGAGGGACTGGTATCGCTCGAAGTTAAAGAAAAAGACAGAGGACCTTATTTGCTGTCAAAGCCGATAGCAATTGAAGACTACGACATCGTCAAAATTAGACGACGCCTGAGAGTTCACTATGGCAGCGATTACTTTGCGGGAGCGATGGTTGTCTTTGAGGGCGAAGCTGCCGATTTAGAACCGCAAATTGGTTCGCAGCTACCCTTTGGCAGAGCTGTCGTAATGTTGGAGTATGCGCACGACTACAGCGAATACACCAAACGCCCCGGCAAGGACGCCATTCGATTGATGTCGCCCGATTGGCAAGTCAATCACAATTACGTTTTAGTGCCACCGATTTACGATAAATGGTTTGACGAAGAGCTCGTCATCGACAATAATAGTGGCAAGGCGACTTATACCGTCAACGGCAAGCCCTACTCGGTAGATAGCGCCGGAATTGGGGCAGAGTACTTTAGAATTTGGATGCACGGCTACGGCGCCAATGAAGGACATCGCGTCGATGTCGATTGGATTGAAGTGACCTTGACCAGTGCAGAAAACGAAGCGGTTCGCCAATGATTAAAAAAGTATTTGAAATGGCGATGACGGGTGGCAACAAAGTCAAAATGATCTATCAAAAAGGCGACCAAGTGATTGAGCGCATCGTTACGCCACAGGCGTTTAAGGGCGACTTAGTCGTCTGTTACGATCACTTTAAGCGGGCGCGCCGTCACTATAAATTGGCAAATATTCTAGCGGCTACGCGCATAGGAAAAGAGCAATGATTATTGATGAAATAAAGCGCCTAAAGCGCGGCAGTTATCAAATCGTCATCGCCGGCACGGCCTATGCGGTGACTGAATCGATGCTTGCGGACTATCACTTATACAAGGGCAAAGCGCTAACCGCCGATGACCTACGGGCGATTGAAAAGTGTTATGCCGAGCGCAGTTGTTACGACAAGGCGCTGCAGCTCGTCATGCGCCGCGACCACTATATAAAAGAATTGCAGACAAAACTACATGCGCGTCAGTTCGATTCGGCTGCCATTCAGTATGCAACTGATAAATTAATTGAAAATGGCTATCTCGACGAGCTGCGCTATACTGAGTTGTTATTCGAACACTATAGTCAGACCGATAGTTTGGCAAAGTTAAAGCATCGACTGTATAGCAAGGGCTGCCCCAGTCATCTAATTGACCGCGCAGTCTCTGAAATGCCATTTGACGAGGCTGCCAACGCTTTCAATAGCTTACAGAAAAAAACTTCGACTATGTCGCTAGCAAAAATTGAACAGTCGCGCGAAAAACTACTGCGCTTTTTAATCGGCAGGGGCTTTGACTATTCGCTTGCCAAGCGCAGCTACAGTCGCCTGTTGGAGAGTAAAAAAGAATAAATAGTCGCACTGCGATTTATTTATAAGTATCATTATAATGTTGTTTTTGTAAGAATAATGTTATTGAGGAGGACGCATATGAAATCACCTGTATTATCCGATCATTTCCAGACCAGAAAACCGTCAGCAGTTAGATTGGCGCAGATGACTTATGAGGCGCGCGAAGTTAAGACTGAGGCGGTAATCAACGTGGGTATTGGCAACGTGTCATTGCCGACAAACCCCGCTATGCAAAAGCGCATGTTCAATTTGGATGCTGAAAACAGTCCGTTTAAAGATGGTGTCATTCGCTATACGACGAGTGCCGGCGATGAAGAAACTAAAGCCGCATTTAAAAACATTTTGGCTTGCCAAGGTTTCGATACTTCTAAGTTGTTCGTTCAGGTCACCGATGGTGGTTCGGCTAGTATGGAGTTGTTATTAGTAGGTACTTGCGGCGATGCGGGCACGGGCGAAAAGCCACTATTGATGATTGATCCGGCATATACAAACTACATTTCATTTGCCAAGCGCATTGGCAGAAAGACAGTCACCGTATCGCGCAGTTTAAACGAGGTGGGAGAATTTGCATTGCCCAAACTCGATGAAATCGAAGCGGCTATTAAAGCACATAATCCGGGTGCGCTGCTAGTGATTCCCTATGATAATCCGACCGGTCAGTTTTACGATCACGCCACATTGGTAGAACTCGCAAAATTATGCGTCAAGTACAATATGTGGTTTGTCAGCGACGAAGCTTATCGCGAACTCTGCTACGACGATTCCAAAGCGCTCGTCAGCGTTTGGGGCATAACCGATAAAGAAGTGCCCGGTATCGAAGGACGCCGCATCAGCATCGAGACGGCTTCTAAAGTTTGGAATGCCTGCGGTCTTAGAATTGGCGGCTTAATCACCGACAGTAAAGAATTCCACACCAAGTCGGTCGCCGAATACACGGCTAATTTATGCGCTAGCGCAATCGGTCAATACATCTTTGCTGCACTCGCCAAGGAGAGCGCTGAAGACATTAAAAAATGGGCTAAGGGCTTGCGCGATTACTATAAAAAAATGATGGTTTCGGTGCACGACGAGCTAAAATCACTCGAACCAAAGTTAATTGTCTCTTCACCGGCGGCTTCAATTTATACGGTTATTGACGTCAGAAATGTCGTAAAACCGGGCTTTGACTGCGTCGACTTTGTGCTCTATTGTGCAGGCAAGGGTGCCGTTGTGTTAGACGGCGTTGAAACGACGTTGTTGGTCGCACCGATGAGCGGATTTTACAATATTGAACCCGATAAAAACCCCGGCAAGACGCAATTTAGAATATCATTTGTCGACACGCCGGAAAACATGGCAAAAGTGCCAAAGCTCTTCGTCGAGTTGTTAAAGCAGTACGAAGCGCAGCGTTAATATGAACAATGTGGCTATAACGACGGCAAAGCGCGTGACAGATAGTCAGTTGTTAACTGTAAAAAGGCTGATGGATCATTTCCATCTGCCTTTTTTAGCGCGCCAAAAGAGCAGCCTAAAAAGCTTGATGCAAAGACATCAGCTAAAACTCTTATTCGTCGTAGAGGCGTCGCGCGTCTATTTGACCGACGGCGAAGCAAAGCTCTTTTGGCACCCCAACACGGCGCTTTTGAAGCTCAAAGAGGGCGTTAGCGGTCCGCTCCTAAAGGCGCTTGCCATCGAGCCGGGCAGCAGCGTCTTGGACTGCACGCTCGGCCTCGGTGGCGATGCGCTCTTGCTCGCCAATGCGGTGGGTGAATCGGGAAAAGTCACCGCCTTAGAGTCCAATCCCTATATCGCCTATTTAACGCAGTGCGGCATATGCCAATCGGACTACGCTGTCATTCGCCATTTAGCGGCGCGCATTTCAATTGTCAATGTCGACTACCGCAATTATCTAGAGCAGTTAGCGGCGGGCGCGTTTGATTGCATATACTTCGACCCTATGTTTAAGGTCACAAATAAAGCGTCTATCGGAATAGACGCTTTGCGGACATTTGCCAATAGGGCGCCGCTAAAAAGGCAGACGATTGACTTGGCGCTTGCCAAAGCGCGTCGCCGCGTCGTCGTTAAAGCGCGCTTTGCCAGCGGCGAGCTAGCGGCGCTAAAGCCCGACTACATCGTCGGCGAACGGCGCCCCGGCAGGGTCGTATACGGCGTGTTTTTAAAGGATTAGCATGTCTGACTTCAATTGTTTAGCGGCGGCACCGCCCATTGTCACTTCGACGATTTTAAGTCCGAATTCAAGTGATGCGCCCGGTCCCATGCCGGTGATCAAATTGCCGTCGACGACGACGCGTTGGGATTGGTGGGTGCCGCTGCCAATCGAGCCTTCGACGCCCGGATAGCAGGTGAATAAGTGATTTTCAAGTACAGTTGCTTTATCGAGCGCTATTGGTGCCGCACAAATTGAGGCGATATAGCGACCGGCGTCATTTTGCTTTTTAAGCAGTTCACATACCATCGCGCTGTCGCGCAAAAACTCTGATCCCGGCAGACCACCCGGCGTAAAGACTAAATCGGCAGTTTCGTCTTTAAAATCTTTCAGCAAACCGTCTGCTGTAATCTTGACGTCGTGTGCGCTGGTCACGGTCAATTCGTCGTAAATTGAGAGCAGCTTGACATCGGCGCCGGCACGTCTTAACATGTCAATTGGCGTCAATGCTTCAATGTCTTCAAAACCGTTGGCGAGTAAAACAAAAGCTTTCATAAATACCTCCTCATAGTGGTTTCAATCGTAAAGTTATTATTTAACTGGTTTATTTAGTATACCCAGTATTCATACCATTTTCACAGCGAATGCAAATTTTACTATACAAGGGCTGTTAAACGTGTTATAATGCATAGTGTAATTTTTATGCGGATATGGCGGAATGGCAGACGCGCATGGTTCAGGTCCATGTGATCGCAAGATCGTGGGGGTTCAAATCCCTTTATCCGCATAGTTTTTCTAACTTAATCGATACGCTGATGATCGGCGGCTTGGGCGAGGCCTCGGTAGCAGCTGTTGGCATAGCCAATAGGCTGTTTTTTTTCTTTATGGTCAGTATATTTGGCATCTATAGCGCCTGTGGCATCTTCGCCGCTCAGTTTTGGGGTAAGCGGGACTTACCGAATTTGCACCGCATAATGGGTATAATGGCGAGTTTGGCACTGCCCTTTTCGGTCGTCTTCATTCTGGTGGCGTTTTTATTCCCAGAACACTATATGTTTATCTTTCAGCGCGACGCCGAAGTCATTGCTCTGGGGGGCGAATACTTGCGAATCATTGCGCCATCTTATTTGGCGACGGCGTTATCTTTTTTGTATTTTTACACCAGCCGCACCATTCATCGCACCAAGGCACCGATGGTCATCAGCCTCATTGCACTTTCGCTCAACACGTTTTTAAACTATACGTTAATCTATGGCAATTTTGGCGCGCCACAGCTCGGCGTAAAAGGCGCGGCGACGGCGACATTAATCGCCAGAACTGTCGAATTGGTACTGTTCTTTACACTGGTTAACGTCAGCAAAGACCATCCTTTAAAGACCGGTATAAAAGAAATGTTTTCCTATGGCAAGGCATTGTTTAGCAGTGTCATTAAGCGGGGAACGGCAGTCTTTTTCAACGAAATGCTATGGGCGCTCGGTCAAGCGACCTTCTTTGTCGCCTACGGTTTTTTAGGCACGTCTGCCATCGTCGTCGCACAGGTATCAGAGACGATTACCGATATTTTTATCGCGCTATTTATCGGCGTTTCCAGCGCCTGTGGGGTAATGTTAGGCAATGAGCTGGGCAGGGGTCAATTTCAGTTGGCAGAGGACTACAGTAAGCGCTTTATTAAGATTACGCTTATTTTAGCGGGTTCGGTCAGCCTTATATTAATGTGCTTGGCGTTTATCATACCAAACATTTACAGTAGTTTCTCGGCTTCTACCAAGTATTTATTGCGACTGACCATCATTGTCAGCGGATTGTTTCATTTGCCGCGCATGTATAATTTTGTCGTCTTTGTCGGCGTATTGCGCAGCGGCGGCGACACCATCTTTTGCATGTTGCTCGACATGCTCAGCGTTTGGGTCATCGGCATACCAATTGCCTTTATCTGCGTGCTCTTTTTTGATTTGCCGATCTACGCCGTAATAGCGGCGGCATCGCTCGGCGAAATCGTCTCTCTCGTCAGTGGACACTTTAGAATGCGACAAAAAAAGTGGCTAAAAAACGTCGTCGACGCCTTTTAACCACTGCAATTTGGTTTTCGTTAGTGCGCGTTACCGGACAGTTCACGCAGTTTAACAATTTGTTCTTGAGAACCGATTACGATGACAATATCCTGCGACTCAAGCAAACTGGTGCGACTGGGGTTCATTTCCATATTGGACGCACCATGTTTTTTTATTGCCAGTATTTTCAAGCCGGTCTTGCGCGGTATTTCAGCTTCTGCCAACGTCTTATCTGCGAGTTCCGAGCCCGCTTCGATGGCGACCTCTTCGACGTCCAGTTGGTAGCCGCCTATTTTAGTAATGACGTCGAAAAAAGTAATGACATTTGGCTTTAACAGCAGACTCGCCATGCGGATGCCGCCGATGTTGTTGGGGTTAATCGTCTTGTTTACACCGGCGCGAATCAATCGCTTTTCCGCTTCTTGATCGTAGACGATGGAAACGATGTTTATCTTGGGATTTAAGTCGCGCGCCGTCAGGGCGGCAAAGACGTTGTCGATATCGCGCGGTAGCGCCAATAAAATGCCCTTGGCGCGTTCTATTTGCGCCATTTTATAGTTTTCTTCACTGGTCGAATCACCCATAATCGCCAAAATATTTTCGCTCAGCAATTTGTCGACGACTTCTTCATCTTGGTCGATGACGACAAACGGTTCGTCGCTTTGCGCAAACATGTTAACGGCGTGTTCGCCGGTCTCGCGCGCGCCGCAGATAATATAATGTCGATTTAGTTTAGCAATTTTAGTATTCACGGATTTCCTCCTGATTATCATGCCTAGGTTGCCGTCCATAATCATGCTGACTGCACCGCTGATGGCGTATGCCAAAAAGCTGAGTGAACTGATGATCAGCACGATAGTAAAAATTTTAGCCGTGTCGTTCATTTCGCCGACTTCTTTAAAGCCGACAGTCGACACGGTGATAACGGTCATGTAGAGCGCGTCTAACAGTGAGATGTTCAGTAAAAAATGAAAGCCGATTACGCCCATCAAAAAGATAAATGAAATAATGAGAATTAATTTTTTAGGTCGGCTCATATGACCTCCATAAAGTTAATAAATGACAGCTTTTGACTTACAATAAACGAATAATAGTAACTGTTCAGTCAAGTTGTCAATTCGATGTTACCAGAATTATCCGGACGCGACCTTAGGAGCGGTGTTTACGAAGTAAACATAATTAGCTAAGGCGTAGCCGTAATCGAGAAATCTCGGGTTTTAAAAGCGAGATCTCTCCACTTCACTGGCGTTTCGGTCGAGATGACACGATGGCTGCACTATTCGATGATTGTGAAGGAGAGAACAATGTATTATCGTCAGCATCGTGAAAGAAATGGCAAGTTGGGTATTATAGCGCTCACTAGTAGTCGCGAATTAGGTGAAACAGTTGACCGCCTTTTGTCGCTGAGAAGGCAAAGACAGCTCAAAGAACAGGGTATAGAAGAAAGCGTCGACAAGAGTTATTTAATTGATGTCAACGAAGTGCGTTTTACCAACGGCGAGGGCAAAGTCGTCGTCGAGGAGAGCGTGCGCGGTAAAGATATTTTTATACTATGCGATGTTGGCAATTACAGTTGTACTTACGACATGTTTGGCATGACCCATCACATGGGGCCAGATGAACACTTTCAAGATATAAAGCGCGTCGTATCGGCACTCAACGGTCGCGCCAAGCGCGTTACAATCGTCATGCCGCTGTTATATCAGAGCAGGCAGCACAAGCGCAAGTACCGCGAGTCATTGGACTGCGCACAGGCGATGCAAGAACTTGAAAAATTGGGCGTACACAGTATTATTACCTTTGACGTACACGACCCGAACATTCAAAACGCCATTCCACTGGTCGCCTTTAACAATATTTATCCGACTTATAGCACAGTTAAAAAGATGTACGAATTTGATAATCGCTTGCTTATCAACAACGACAATCTAATCATTATTAGCCCCGACACCGGTGCGATGGATCGCTCGATTTACTATTCTAGCGTGCTCGGCGTAGATGTCGGCATGTTCTACAAGCGCCGCGACTACTCGCAGGTCGTCAAGGGCAAAAATCCGATTGTAGCACACGAATACATGGGGCGCGACGTCTCCGGCATGGATGTCTTAATCGTCGACGACATGATCGCCTCTGGTGAGTCGGTATTTGACGTCGCACGCGAATTAAAGGGCAGAGGTGCCAGCCGCGTATTTGTCGCGACGACATTCGCGCTCTTTACGGAGGGACTCAAAAAATTCCATCATTACCACGAAGAGGGGCTTATCGAAAAAGTGTTCTCCACTAACTTGACATATACGCCACAAGAAGCGCTCGATTCGCCGTGGTTTGAATCGGTTGACATGTCTGGTTATTTAGCCGATATTATCGATCACGTCAACATGGACGAGTCGATTGAAGACTTAATAGACGACGCCAGCAACATTAAGCGCTTTATTGAACAAGTCGAAAAATAGGGTTTATTATTCAGTTGCGCTCGAAATGACAATGACAGCTCTTGACTGAACATTTACAAATAGGGATAATTAATTGAAATTAAATGCAAAAAAGATGGCGCTAATCGTACTTAGCATGGTTGGCGTCGCGATGTTTGACAACATAAAAGGGGTATTTTTACCCGGTTTTGTCAGCGAATTTAACACTTCGTATAGGATGATGGGCACGCTATTTTTGGCTTGCTCATTGGCCTATATGGCGGGTTCTTTTTTGGGCGGCTACGGCATGAGCTATTTTGGTAAGGCGAAAAGCATGCAGTTTGCCGCTTTTTTGGCGAGCGTAAGTTTGGCGATTATCGCGTTCTATCGCACGCTAAGCGGTTTGTTTATCGGCTTTATCGGCGTCGGTTTTGCAACCGCCGTTTCGGCGATGGTCATCAATACGACAATTCCCAATTTAGATGTCAAAAATCACGCTTGGCTAATGAATTTCGTGCACTTTTTATATGGCATGGGTGCGACGTTGGCGGTGCGCTTTAGCGGTTATTTAATTGCCCGCGGCTGGCAGTACCCGATGGTCTACGGCATTACTCTAGCAATATTTTTGGCGATGTTTCTACTGTCGTTTAGCGTACACTTGCCGGAAGAAGAGAATTTTAAACAAAGAGCTTTGCCGTTTACTGCCACGGAGAAAAAAATGGCAATTGTCTTTGGTGTCGCACTGGGCTTTTACGTCATAGCCGAATTGCAGACCGGCGCCTGGCTGGTCAATTTTATCGTTGCGCAGTTTTCGCTTAGCGAAAATAAGGCGTCGACCTATATGTCGTTATTCTTTTTGGTCTTCTCGTTCGGCAGGTTGTTTGGCGGGCTCGTCGCGCACCGCTTTGGACTGTTGCGCACGGTTAGCGTTTCGATGTTATTGGCGGCTGGTATGTATACATATGGACTGTTTGCCGGCGCTTCCGGCTTGTACGTCATTGCCGTGTCCGGCGCGTTTTTTTCAATTTGTTTTCCGACGACACTGTTGGCATTAAAACAATACTTTCCGACTAAATTAAATCGCGCTTCCGGTTTTATTTTAAGTATTTCGGTGGGCATAAATGTGTTGAGCAACTACCTAATGGGTTTCTTATCTGACGAGTTTGGCGTCTATAAGGCGATGTTTTTAATGCCCTTTTCGCTACTCGTCGGCGCCGCTGCGACGATTTATATACAGTATCGCTTTTCGGCGCAGGCGTCAACTGACCTTGTGTGCGATGTAGACATTGATGAGTGATACACTCGCCAGAATAAAAAAGATATACTGCGCGCCGAGATGTGCCCAGATAAAGCCAGCTGCGATGGCGGCACTTATCGAAATGACGTGGTCGAGCGCGAGACCAAACGATAGCGTACTGGTCACTTCGGCGGGACTAAATGAAATCGATTTCAAGTAGAGTGTACGCACCAGTCCCATTTGATTGGACATTTTGTCGAGTATGAAAATGGTGTAAATCATAAACAGCGGAATTAAACTGGAACTGAATAGATTTGCCTCAATGCTGCTAATTGCAACGCCAAACGCCAAGTAGACGACGACGAACGACCAGGCGTCGAAAAAGAGCAGTTTTTTTATGCCAAAACGGTCCACCCAGACGCCAATTTTGGGTATGAAGAACATGCCGATAAAAGAGCCGATAATCGTCAATATGGCAATCGTATCGGGACCTTTATTAAAATAGCTAATGATGACCCAGGGGCTAAATACCAGCATAATCTGTTTTTGCAGACCATACAAAATGACCAGACCGTAGTAATACTTGTACTCTCTGCGATAGACAAAGCGCAGTTTTTTTTCGTCGATGATGCTGGCGTGTAATTTTTTGTGCATTTTGACATAGACGATCAGCGCCATTAAACCGGCGAACGCCGCTGCGATAAAGACGCCGACGAACGGGCGGTCAAATCTAAAGAGATTGGTTTTAAAGCCAAAGAACACGATGACGCCGGCGAGCATTGCAAATGCCGTCTGAACGCCCTTGACGCGCCCCATCTTTTTACCCACTTCGCCATCTTTCGATTGCGAGATGGCGAGCGAATCGACCGCCGGCATCAACAGGTGCTGCCCCATTGAATTAATAAAGATAAACAACAGCATAATATTGTATTCCGGTCTATAAAAGCCCAACACGACAGCGCCGAATACGGAGAGCAGTTGGGCGATTATGGCGATGGTGATATTGGAATAGCCGGCTAACAGCACGACGACAAAGACGGTCAGCACGCCGGGCAACTCTCTGGGAAATTCAATAAAGCCGCGCTGTACGGCAGTTATGTGGTAGACTGATTTTAAATAGTTTGAAAGCACGACCATAACCAAATTTGAGGCGAGTGCAGATAGCGCTATGGCGGCGAGAAATAGGTTGAAACGCTTATTGTTTTCAGAACTTTGCTTTAACATGCTCGACCCTCTTTTGTACTTTTTATTTTCGTTAATGCAGATAGTTTAATTTATTCTTTGTAACTGATAGTCAAATGTTGACATTTCGAGTGAATATTCTGGGGTTAACGATTTTTATTATGTTTTTATTCACATAATAGCACAAATCTGCCGATACTACTAGTGGAGAGGATTAAGTCTACCGAATGGAGTATAAAATGACAAAGGTTAGTGCATATAGTGGTCAGGATAGTGGCGTTGCGCAAGTGCAAAGCAGCAATCGCCCAAATGGCGAGCTGGGCTTTGCTACAACCCTGCGCGGAAGCATTCGAAAATCACATTTATCCAATTATCAGATTCATCGTGCGACGCGCACAAAAATTGAATTGGCAGAGCAGTTAAACCGCTTGAGGCAGCCGCGAAGAGGCGTTGCGCCACAGCGCGCGAGCGCCCCAAAACAAAATATTGCGCAAGGCGTCTTGAGCGATAGCGGTTACAGTTCCGTCGTGATCGATCAAAAACTAAAAAATACGCCGATGGCGGGTCTCGGCAAAGCTTTCAAAGCCGCCGAAAATCGCAGCGGCATCAACGCCTTTGCGTTGGCGTCAATCGCCATTCACGAATCGGCATATGGACGCAGTCGCATTGCTAAACAAAAAAATAATCTCTTCGGCTTTCAGGCGTATGATGGCAGTCCTTATAAAAGTGCCAAGTCCTTTAGTTCGCGCGAACAGGGCATTTATCACGTCGCCGATTATTTAAAGCGCAATTACTTAACTGCGGGCGGCAAATACTACAACGGTGTGACGTTGCAGGCAATAGGCAAAAGATATGCCAGCGACCCGCAGTGGGCGACAAAAGTCGAGTCGATTATGCGCAACCTCAGCAATATATCCGGCTAAAGCGTTTGCTGGTCGTTTTCGATTAACAGATCGTTTAATTGATCGACGTCGAGTTTATGCGAAAGCCCGTAAATAATAATAGAATCCCTTTCCGATTTGGCGTATAGGGGCAGTTTTTGCACTGCCTTTAATAGCTGATTGGCGTCTTCAATTGACGCCTTCATGCCAATCGCTAGTTTAATTAGCTTATCGCGCGACGGCTTTCTAGTGCCGTTAAAGATTTGGTAGCCATAGGCGCGCTCAATCTGTGCTGCTTCAATTGCCTGTAGTGGCGTGATGTTGAGTTTAGTAGCCATTTTGCGCAGGGCGACCGTTAACTGATCAATGCCTAAGTGCTGTTTGTTTTCGGTTAAAAATTCGTCGTAGCTGGCGGTCTCTTCTAGTGCCGAAAGTAATACGTCAGTAGCTAATTTATCTTGCTCCATACTTGCCTCCTATTATCTATAAACCTATCATAACACAACGATTGATATTAATAAACCCAGATTATTCACGCCAGTGCGTTAAAATCGCTATAATATTTGTAAATAGGTGCTTTATACGTACCGGATGAGTGTACGTTAAAAAGCGCGCCGTAGTAATACGACGCGCGAGCGTGGCGATAATCGATTGCTATTCGACTGAAAAGGATTTAACGGCAACTTCTTCGTCGTCGACGTATAGTTTTACGAGGTAATCGCCGACCGGCCAGCCGTTGTCGGGCTTGCTCATATGAAACCACACCGGTCCTTCATCGTAACCCGCTGTCGTCTCCGCTTCGGCGATAAAGACGTCGCCATCTGTAAAGTGCCAAGAAGCTTTGACGACGGTTTTGTCCTTTTTACCGCCCTTTAGTGTACCGACTACGTGGATAAATGGCGAATTGGCATTGAAGACATCGCATTGTGTAATAACTCTATAGCTGTCTTCGTTGACTTCAGAAGCCATTACGAGGTCGCCAATAGTTGTCTCGTCAGACTTTGTTTCACTTGCGCCGTCATTGCTCGTTTCACCGCATCCGCACAGACCAATAGATAGTAATGCCATCAACAGAATACTCACCATAAGTTTCAGCGTAATTTTTTTTTGCATCACTCTACTCCTCTCTCGTTAAAATGGGGGCAACTTTGTGTTTTAATAGATTTTGTCGTCCAAGGTGATAGTTTGCTAGCATTAATGTCGTTACGTTAATAAATATATCGACATTATTATACAATAAAATAGTATTTTTGAACAGCTGAAGCGTTATTTTAAAATAAAAGTGATTTAATCGAGCAAATTTGGCAATATGTGTTTATTATTCTCTAAAGTACAGGTATAATGAAAAATGGAAAAGCGAGACGTCTCGACTACGCTGTCGTTTTGCGGCTGCACTAAAAGAGACGTCGTTAGAAAGTGAAAGGTATCGGAGTATTATAGAAAATGTTTATAGATCACGCAAAGATAATAGTTAAGGCCGGCAATGGCGGCAATGGCGTCGTGTCGTTTAGGCGCGAAAAGTACGTGCCGGACGGCGGTCCCGACGGAGGCAACGGCGGGCGCGGCGGCAGTGTCGTCTTTTCGGTCGACAGCGGCATGCGCACGCTAATGGACTTTAGGTATAAGAAAAAGTACGTCGCCGAAAACGGTCAGCACGGTCAAAAAAAGAACTGCTATGGTAAAGATGGCAAAAATCTAATTATAAAAGTGCCGCCCGGAACGATTATTAAAGACGCCAAAAGCGGTTTGGTAATTGCCGATTTAACGGAGCACGACAAAGAGTTTGTCGTCTTGCGCGGTGGGCGCGGTGGACGCGGTAACACCGAGTTTAAGACCTCGACGCGCCGCGCGCCGACATTTGCCGAAGCCGGTTTTAAGGGCGTTGAAAAAGAACTGATTTTAGAGCTTAAAATGATTGCCGACGTCGGTTTGGTCGGCTATCCAAACGTCGGCAAATCGACGCTGCTCGCGATGGTGACAAAGGCGAAGCCAAAAATTGCCAACTATCACTTTACGACGATTAAACCCAATTTGGGCGTCGTCGAAGTCGTCAAGGGCGAATCCTTTGTCATGGCAGATATTCCGGGATTAATCGAAGGGGCTGCCGACGGCGTTGGACTCGGTCACGACTTTTTAAGACACGTCGAGCGCACCCGTTTAATTCTGCACGTCGTCGACGTGTCCGGTGTCGAGGGGCGCGATCCAATTGAAGATTACAAAGTGATAAGCGGCGAGCTATTAGAATACAATGAAAAATTGGCAAATAGGCCGACCGTCGTCGTCGCCAACAAGGCGGATTTAATCTTTGACGAAGCGGCATACCAAGCCTTTAAAGCATTTGTCGAAGGCGAGGGATTAAAAATTTTTACAATATCGGCTGCCACTGGCGAGGGCGTCGATCAGTTAATGCGCTACGTCACCGAAAAGCTAGCCGATATCCCAATCGAGCCGCTCGTCGAGGTAATGACACTAGAAGACCTCGAAATGCTCGAAGAAAAGGCAGACCCGTACGAGATAAATATCGTCAAGGAAGACGACGTTTACGTCTTGGAAGGCGAGGGCGTAGAGCGCCTGATCTACTCGACAAATTTTGACGACTACGACAGTTTGCGTCGCTTTGAGGGCTATTTGCGCAGGCGCGGCGTGTTCGATAGACTGCGTGAAGCCGGCATTGAAGAAGGACAAACCGTCAGAATTATCGACTTTGAGTTTGAATTTTACGATTAAAAATGAGCGTTGAGCAGGATAGAGATTATTTGGGAGGGAAAATGTTAACCGGAAAACAAAGAAGTTATTTAAAGTCACTTGCCAACCCCTTAAAGCCGGTGATACAATTGGGCAAAGAGGGCATAACACCGGCGTTTATCAGTCAAGTAGACGAAACCATTGAAAGCCATGAACTCGTTAAAATAAGCATATTGGAATCGTGTGATTTAACTGCCAAAGAGGCGGCGCAGATCGTCGCCGAGCGCACGCAGAGCGAGTTTGTACAGTGCATTGGTCGAAAATTTGTAATCTATCGCCGAAATAAAGAAAAGCCGACAATTGAACTGCCGAGAGTAAAGTGAAATGAAAATAGGAATAATGGGTGGAACGTTTGACCCAATCCACCTAGGGCATCTTTTTTTGGCGCAAGAAGTAATGGGTGCATATCATTTGGACAAAGTTATCTTTGTTCCGTCAAAAATTGGACCGCATAAAATGAATAGTGTTAAGACGACGCCCGACGTGCGCTACGAAATGGTCAAGTGCGCAATTGCCGACAATCAACACTTTGACGTTTCCGACATCGAAATCAAAAGGCAGGGCATAAGTTATACCATCGACACCGTGCGCGCCTTTAAGCGAAAGTACAAAAGTGATTCGGGTTATTTTATAACCGGCGCCGACGCAATCGTCGGCATTGAGACGTGGCGCGAATACAAGGCCTTGCTAAAGGATATAAATTTTATCGCCGCGACGCGACCGAGTTTAAAAGATGAAGATTTAAAAGCCGAAATCAATCGCTTAAACGATACTTACGACGTCGAAATACAGATGATGGATATGTTGAATTTAGAAATATCGTCTTCTGATATTCGCAGGCGCTGTAAGGCGGGGCGCCCGATAAAGTATTTGGTGCCCGATTGCGTTGAAAAGATAATTATGGAAAGGCGACTTTATGACGACTAGCATAGGTTTTGTCAAGGGTTACGTCGCCTCAAAGCTTTCCGCCAAGCGCTTTGCGCACACCGAGCGGGTCGCCGAGTGGGCAGAAACCTTGGCGCGGCGACATGGCGTTGAACGTCAGCCAGTCGTCTTGGCTGCCTATTTACACGACGTCGCCAAGCATATGGCGCTCCCCGAAATGCTTGCATTGCTGGAGCAGTGCGGTCAAACTGATGCGCACTTTAAAGACATGCCGCAGGTCGTTCACGCCTTTGCCGGCGCCTGTCTGATAGCGCGCGACTTGTCGATTGACGACGCGCGCATCATAGAAGCCGTCAAGTATCACACCACCGGACATCCGAAAATGGGCGCTGTCGCCAAGGTTATTTACATAGCCGACGCAACTGAAAGCGGGCGCGATTATCCAAAACTGGCGCAGCACCGCGCGTTGGCGCTAGCCTCGTTACAGGGCGCCTTAAAAGTCGTCTGCGCCGATACGCTAAGCTATTTAATCGCACGCCGCCAAATGATTCATCCCTATACGATAGAGTTATATAATCATCTGATAAAAAACGAAGGAGATAATTTTGAATATTAAAGAATTAGCCATATCAATTGCCAACTACATTGACGATAAAAAGGGTGAAGATGTCGTCGTATTGGACTTAGTCGGAAAGTCTTCGATTTCAGACTACTTCGTCATCGCCACGGGGCGCAGCGACCGCCATGCGACATCGCTCGCCAAGCACGTCGAAGACGAAGTTTGGGAGCACTACCAACTCGACGTCCACCACAAAGAAGGACATCACAACGGCGACTGGGTGGTGCTCGACTACATCGATATTATCGTGCACATTTTTAATGGCGATAAACGCGATTACTATAATTTAGAAAAAATATGGGCGGATGCCGAAAGTGTCATTTACGATGCCAAGCAAACAGAAGATGCCGTCGACCGTTAAAGACATTCTCAACTATGATTTGACATTGGCGGACACAGTACGAGCATTCACCGGCGCATACTATACACCGTTGTCGATTGCGCAAACTATGATAGAAGACGCGGTGTGTTTTTATTTGCAGAATTTAGGCTATAAGTGCGCCGACGTCGACGATTTTATGGCGGCTAAAGCAAGCGCTTTGGCAGCTGAAATATTAGACCTTTTGAGTCGCGCCAAATTGATTGATATGGCGAGTGGTACCGGCGTGTTCGGCTTTGCTTGGCTGAGCGCATTGGACAAATTGCATCGCCAGTACGAACTGGCATCGACCGACCAGTATTTGCAAAGGGCAATGCGCGGAATCGTTTTAAACGACTGCAATGCGGCGTCAGTAGAGCAGTTTAGCGCACTGCTCAAGCGGCAATTTGGACTGGATTTCAAAGGCACCATTTTGAGCGTCGATGCCCTGAGCGAGCTAGCTATGCAGCCCGCCGTTAAAAAAGTAGTAGATGACGGCGGCTTTGATATTGTCATTGGCAATCCGCCCTATATCGGCGAGAGGGGGCATACCGATTTGTTTGCGCCACTGAAGGACGATGCCAAGTGGTCAAAGTACTATATGGGCAAAATGGATTACAGCTATTTTTTTGTCCATCAAGGACTCGATTTTTTGTCTAAAAACGGCGTTATGACGCAAATTATGACGAGTTATTTTATGACGGCAGACGGCGCCCAAAAGTTGCGTAAGGACTTACAGCAGCGCGCCACTTGGCAGGGCATTCGCTATTACGATAAACTGGACGAATTCCACGCCGTCAAGAACTTGAGCTTTGTCATCTTTTCGGTAACGCAAAAGCGCGATGCCGACGTCATCTGCCGGATTCAGCGCAACGCAAAGCGCTTCAGCGCGTCAAATCGCGAACTTTACAGTGCGGTGGGGCACATTCAGTTAATTCCCCCCGCCGACAACGAACTGCTCAGCCGCATAGAACAAAGAGCGCGCTATAAACTGACCGACCTGTGCCACGTCAATCAAGGACTCGTCTCCGGCGCCGATCGGCTTAAGCGAAAGCACTGTAAAATGTTAAATATACCCTATGAAGGCGAACGGCCAATTTTCGTCTTTAAAGCAGACGAATGCGGTGAAGATGAACAATTAAAGCCGTTTTTAAAAAACAGCGACATCGGCAGTTACCAATTGGCAAAAGCGCCCACGCAGCGCATTTTATACAGCGTCGCCGATAATCTGCGGAATCGACCGCAGTGGCTTGAGCACTTGGCGCCCTATCGCGCAATATTGAGTCGGCGGCGCGAGGTGAAAGCCGGCGTCCGCAAGTGGTACGAATTGCAGTGGCCGCGCGCCGAAAGCATCTTTCTGGCTAAAAAAATTGTCGCGCCGCAGCGCGCCAGTCGAAACTGCTTTGCCTATGTCGAAACGCCTGTCTATGGCAGTGCCGACATATATTTTATAACGCTTAAACACAGCTTGCCATACGCTGAAGTCGACGAAGCGGCGCTACTCAAAGCGCTCACGATGTACTTAAACAGCAGTGTCGTCTATCTGTGGCTAAACTATAAGGGCAAGCGCAAGGGCGCACAATTTGAACTCTACGCCAGTCCGCTTAGGCAAATACCCGTTCCCGCCTTTTCGGCGCAACACGTAGACGAATTGGCAAACTGTTATCAATTGTATATAGCAGGTGACGAGGCAGGGGCGATTGCGCGCAGTGAGCAGATAATTAATTGTTATTTTGGGTTTGAGATTGCCGATAATAATAATTGAGCTAAAGTGATAGTGTTGACAGAATAACTGTATGTCATCTCGAGCGCAGTCGAGAAATCTCGATTTTTAGACCCGCGAGGTATCTATAAGGGCTCCATCGTCACCCTAAGTGATAGTTGACTGAAGAGTTACGAATTGCCAAGTAATATGGTATAATAAAAAAGTTATAGAGCGCTGACAAATTGGTATTGGAGGTCAGTTTGAATTATAATTTAAGCACTGGTAAGACAGTAGAATTGGAAATGTATAATGAAGCGGCTGATGAGCGCTTGCTTGCCAAAACGCTAATCGAAAAGAGCGATGGCGATCAATTTTTACTAGTACACGCGCCCATTTTGTCCGGTAAAATAGTTTTGCTGCAATTAAACGAAGAAGTGCGCGTATCGTTTTCTCAATATAATGAATCGCGCACCGACCACGAGGTGTTTAGTTTTCTCGCCAAAGTCGAGTCGCGTCAAGTCTATGAGGAAATCGCCATGGTCGGCTTGCGTCGCATTGGCGAAATAGCAAAAGTACAACGGCGTGATTACTTTAGGCTCAACTACATTAAACAAATGGCTGTGACCAGAGTTTCCGATAATAGACAAATAGATGTGCTCAGCAAAGACATTTCGCTCGGCGGCATGCGCTTTATTTCGCAAGTTCGCTTTGCACGCAATGACAAAATCATCTGTCGCGTTAACTTTGAAGATCGCGAAACTGTATTGGTCGAAGGCGTGGTGTTGGCGTGTGGCGTATTTGAAGACGCCGTCAATCAATATGTGGTGCGCGTTGAATTTGTCGGCATCGACCGCGAAAAATCGCAACAGATAGTCAAGAATATTAATTCAATACAAGCGACTTATTTAAAAAAGTTGTCCTCAGAATACCACAATAAGCAGCTCGATGCGACCATGCCGCCTTTAAATGCCGAAAAATTAGAGCAATATCAAGATGACGTAAAATTTGACGTCTCGTTCGGCTATATCAAGGGCATTATCTGGCTGTCTGCAATTATTGCCCTGACGCTGTTTTTATTTGCCCGTCCGAGTAGCGCTTACATGATTTCAAAAATGCTCGGCACGCCTTACAGTTTTAGTTGGAATTATTTGTTTTTAAGAGCGGCTTTAACGGCTTCCTGCGGCGCGTTTCTGTGTTCGCTATTGGGGCTTTATTTCACATATCGTCATTATCGTTCGCGCAAGTCAATCGACCGTGGCTTTATTTTTAGCGCGGGCTTTTCTGCGATAATCATGACTATTGCAATAGTTGCCATGCTGACACAAATCACAAGAGTCGGTTAGCCAGTGCGCTAAGGACACTGCTGCCGCAAGAGGAGAGCACATGCGAAATATCAGAGAATGGAAATCCACATTAATTCCCTATGAACAGACGGTGGAAGAACTAAAAGTCAAATTCAAATCGATCAGAAAGGAATTGCGCGAACTAAACGAGTATTCGCCAATCGAGTTTGTCACCGGTCGCGTCAAGCGCGTATCGTCCATTTTAGAAAAGGCGAACCGCCGCGAAATACCGCTCGACCAAATAGAAGAATTAATGGAAGACATCGCCGGGCTGCGCATTATGTGTCAGTTCAGCAATGACATATATAAAGTCGTCGACTTGCTCAAAAAGCGCGACGGCAAAGATATAAAAATCGTCTACGAAAAAGACTATGTTAAGTACCCCAAAGAATCCGGTTACCGCAGTTATCATATGATTATTAAATATCCGGTTCAAACCGCCTTTGGACAAAAAGAAGTATTGGCAGAACTGCAAATTAGAACATTGGCGATGAACTTTTGGGCGACGATTGAGCATTCGTTAAACTATAAGTACAAGGCGAATATTCCGGAAGAAATAAAAGAGCGACTGAAGAAGTCTGCAATAGCAGCTGCGGCACTCGACGATGAAATGACCGAAATCAGAAAAGAAGTCATCAACGCTCAGCTATTGTTTGAATTAAAGTCAAATTTAGTGTCCGATATTACTAGAAACATCCACATTTTGGAAAGCGCCGGACGCAACGACGAGGCGTTGGCTTTTCAAGCGCGCTTTGACTGTCTCTGGAAAAGCGGCACATTGGAAGAACTGGAAGATTTACTGCAAGAGATTAAAAGAGTACTGCCGCGCTATCAGCCGTTTAGAGAGAGCGCACAGGACAAGGTGATAAATTTTACCGAGTAAAGCGCATTGGGAAGGCGTGAGATTGGTTTGGGAGGCAAATGTGAAGTCTTTATTTAGATATGTCTTTTTTGTTTTGGTATTATTTTTGGTTGGCTGTACGGCGCCACAAGAAAGCGAAGTACCGCAAGAAAAGTATGAAACGGCAAGGGTCCTCACTGTTGAACAACTGGCGACTAGTGGAGATTCATTTGTCGACAAAGTATTTATGGTTCAGCTCAAATTATTGGATGGCGACCACAAGGGCGAGACGATAGAAATTGAACATCAAATGATGGAAACCGATCCGTTTCCAATCGTTTTAAAACCGGGCGACGAAGTCGTTCTATACGTGACTGAAGATTCCTATTTTGTCGACGATTACAAAAGGGAAAACGGCATCTATATTTTAATCGCCTTGTTCGTAGTGGCAATCCTCTGGGTCGGGCGTTGGCAGGGCGTAAAAACGGTCGTGACCTTACTGATGACGATGGCGATTATAGCCTTTGTACACATTCCATTGCTCAATCGCGGCGTCAATCCACTGTTCGTCACCATTGCCGTCGCCACCTTAATAACAATACTGACCTTGTTCTTTGTGACCGGCGTTTCTCATAAGAGTGCCGCTGCCGTCATCGGAACTTTGGGCGGCGTCATTATGGCGGGCGTACTAGCGCTACTCTTTGCCGAGATTAGTCACATTACGGGGTTGTCTAACGACGAGGCGCTAATGCTAAAATACATACCGCAAGGCGACATTTTTAACGCTTCTGAATTGTTGCTGTCGGGAATTATTTTGGGTGCGCTCGGCGCAGTTATGGACGTCGCCATGTCAATTGCATCTTCTATTGAAGAAATAAGAAATAACAATCCACAGATAAGTATTATCAAGCTATTTCGCTCCGGTATGACAATTGGTCGCGATATCATGGGCACGATGACTAATACGCTAATCCTCGCCTATACGGGCAGTTTTTTACCGCTCATATTGTTGTTTAACGCCTATCAGATGCCGCGCAACCGCATAATGAATATGGACTTAATCGCCGCAGAGGTCTTGCGCGCCCTGTCCGGCAGTATCGGCATTGTGATGTGCATACCGATTACCGCATTCGTTTCTGTCCAGTTTGTTAGACTGCGCAACAAAAAAATGTCGCAAATGGAAGATTTGACTAAATAGTTAACAATAGGAGAAAAAATGGCAATATATGTTATCGGTGACTTGCATCTCAGTTTTAATAGCGATAAGCCTATGGACGTATTTGGCGAGCACTGGTTAAAACATTATGAAAAAATAGAATGCGATTGGCGCAGTAGAGTGCAGCCATCTGACTTGGTTATTTTGGCGGGCGATACCTCTTGGGCATCTAGTTTGGAAGATGCAAAGCTCGATTTGGACTGGATTGAATCGCTGCCCGGCAAAAAGCTGCTCTTAAAGGGCAATCACGACTACTGGTGGTCGACGCTAAAAAAAATGCGGGCGGTTGTAAGGACGATGGATTTTCTTCACAACAACGCCTATGTTTTTGAAAACTATTGCATTGTCGGTACGCGCGGCTGGGATGCACCGCTCGATTTCAGCGTTGAAAATGCCGATAGTAAGATTTACAATAGAGAATGCAATCGCCTTAAAATTTCGATTGACGCCGCGCCAAAAGATTTGCAAAAAATCTGTATTTTGCACTATCCGCCGTTTGACGAGCGCGGTCGCGAGACGCCGATAACTAAACTAATAGAAGAGAGCGGCATAAAACGCGTCTATTTTGGGCACATTCACTCTGCCTATCAAAACGTCAGGCAAGGCGTCGTCAACGGCGTATCATATAGCTTGATATCGTGCGATTACATCGACTTTAAACTACACAAAATAATGGACTAACAACGGACTAATAAGGAGGCTAAAATGCCACAAATAACGGTAAGGGGAATCGACGAGGCGCAGGCGGCGCAAATTTCAAAGTCGCTCATTCCGGCGATGGCGCAGTACTTGGCAATAGATACTGACGAGTTCACTTTTGACCTGTTGTCGGTGCAGTCATTTTTTATGGGTGAAGCCGTTCAGACATTTCCCTTTGTCAGCATTGGCTGGTTTGATAGGGGGCAAGACGCTAAAGATCGCGTCGCCGCCATGGTTACCGATTGTTTTAACGGCGCCGGTATCGATCAACTAGAAATACATTTTAACACCTTTAAGCGGGCAGATTACTACGCCAACGCCGAGCACTATTAGCGGTACAAATATGTCGAAGTTAGATTTAAAGCGGCATAGCATAGAGCGTTTAGAGCTCATTGCGCAATTGGAATCCGGGCAAATTGATAAAGCGACTTTTATTGAGTTAAATGTGTCGCTTTACAGCGCTTACGATATGACAGTACCCGAGTCCTTTAAAACAGTCGATGAGGGTTTATTTTATTACCAATACTATAACGCGCTGGCAAAACAATGTCAGCTGACTTATCGCAGTTTAATCGATGTTGATTTATTTGAGGCACTGGAGTATCGCAATCAATCGAGTGCCCATTATCGCACTAAAGAGCGCATCACAGAGATGATTTTAAACGCCGTTGAAGATGAACGCATCACCGCTTATTACGTTCAGACCGAGTCGCGCGAGCTGCGCAATAAACTGGTCGAAATCGTCTTTTGCGATCGTGAAAAAGTGATTTTGCACAGCGTTGATAAAACCGTAGTAAAACAATTGAAAAAGTTGAATTGCCTCATAAGCGGCATACAGAAATCGCGCATAGACGATTATATCAATCAACCGTATTATAAGACATAGTTACTGTGTCATCTCGATTAATGAAAAGTGTTTTTGTCATCTCGACTGTAGTGCGAAGCGCGGAATGGAGAGATCTCGCATTTAAAACCCGAGATTTATCGATAAACTAAATGATAACCCGACTGAACAGTCACGGGAGAAAAAATGAAAATTGACTTAAAAAAATATCACGCCGTCATATTTGACCTAGACGGCACGTTGGTCGATTCAATGTGGATTTGGAAAGATATCGACATCGAATACTTGCTAAAACACAATTGTCAGTTTCCCGCCAACTTACAATCTGAAATCGAGGGTATGTCGACCACGGAAGTCGCCTTGTATTTTAAAGAACGCTTTAATATAAAAGACGATGTCGCTGCGATTAAGGCAGAGTGGCTAGACATGGCAAGGGACTATTACGCAAGTCGTATAGGTCTTAAAAAAGGCGTGCGCAGCTTTTTAGAAAAGCTAGTGGGCGAGAATATTAAAATGGCAATCGGCACGTCAAATTTTAAAGATTTGGCGACGTTGGTATTGCAGAGCAATCAAATTGATCACTATTTTGGCACCTTGCGCACGGCGTGCGAATTTGAACGCGGCAAACCGCACCCCGATATCTTTTTAGGGGTTGCGGCAGAACTTGACGTAAAGCCGCAACACTGCTTAGTCTTTGAAGATACTCGGGCGGGGGTACAGGCGGCGCGCAGCGCCGGCATGGACGTCATTGCCATTGCCGACGACCTATCGCGTCCATACCGTGCTGAATTAGCGCGCGAGGCACTTTATTATTTAGAGGATTTTACACCTCTTTTATAAATAGCGCCTCCACCTCAGCGAACCTGTCGATGATATAATCCGGTTTCAGCGCCATAAGCTCTTTTCTAGTATTTGAACCGGTTGTAATGCTGATGACTTTGGCGCCGATATGGCGCGCCGTTTTAATGTCGAGCAGCGTGTCGCCGATGACATAGATGTCGTCAAACGCATCGCCGTAGGCAGCAGTCGCTCGCCGCAGAGCCGCTTCGGCAATCGCAAAGCGGGTCAGCGCATCATCGCCAAAGCCACCATTTGGAAAGTATTGCCATACGCCAATTTTTTGCAGTTTATGCTGTGCACCGACTTTTAGTTCCCCCGTGATGAGCGACAGCGCATGCTTGGATTGCGCCAGCTCTTCGATAAATGGAACGACATCGACATTTTTGCGCCAGATATCGGTGCGCTTAAAATTGTCGAGCTCGGCTTCGTATAACTTTAAAAAACGTTGCCATAAGTGGTCGCTATAGTTTACGCCGTGATTAGCGAGCGCTTCGCGAAATACATCTTGGTCGCTGCGCGCGCTGTTATCAATGCCCGCCATGGCGTTTTTAATGCCCAAGAGTTTATCGACGGCGAGGTAATAGGGCAGGTCGGTTCGGCTGTCGCGTTCGATAATCGTACCGTTAATGTCAAAGAAAATTAGTGCTTTCATAATGCCTCCTTTTACTATCATAATGGGTGGTAGCTGAACTGTCAAAATTTTTTCTGTCATCTCGACTGGAGGCGCAGCCGTAGTCGCGGCATCTCGTTATAAAGTTCAAATAAAAAAGTTCAGTTGTTGTTAATAATTCATTAACAAACAGCTGTTAAGCTTGTAAAGTAAAATTTCAAAGCATTGGAGGAAGTAAACATGAAAAATCAAAAGCATTATTTAGCAGGTAAAATTACAATGGTAATCGTTTTGTCAATTGCATTATTGGCTTTGGTGGGTTGTCAGTCGCAATCTAATAACGAGACGACGTCGAGCAGTGCAGCGCAGAGCGAGACAAACGATAATTCGCAAGCATCGGCAGATAATAACATTGGCGATTTTAATACAGTCGACTTGAATGACGATGCGGTGACACAAGATATTTTTAAACAAAATGATTTAACCATGGTCAATGTATTCTCTTCTATGTGTAATCCCTGTATGGAAGAACTGCCCGATTTAGCCGCCTTATCTGAAGAATACAAAGATAAAAAGTTTGGCATCGTCGGCATTGATATCGACCTCGACATGGAAGGCAATCCGGACGAGGCTTCAAAAGAAGCAGTTAAAGAAGTGCTTAAAAACGCCGGCGGTGATATGACAGTCATCTTCCCCGAAGACACTTTGTTAGAAAAGGTCGTCTTGCAGACAGATGCCATTCCCTACAGCATATTTGTCGATAAAAATGGTAACATCGTCGGCAAGGACTACATGGGTTCTCACACTAAAGAAGAGTGGAAAGCTATTATAGAGGTAGCGATTGAAAATGAAAAGTAGACGCGTTGCTTGGCTGTTAATCAGCCTGTCCTTCGTCTCCATGGCGATAGGCTTGTATCGCAAAGAAAACTTGATTGTATTACATAAGGCAATTAAAATTTGTTTGGAGTGTATCGGCATTGGATAAAATCGTTCATAGCATTGATTTAAAGCCACCTAAAAGGCGCCTAAGGATTAGGCGCCAAGGTAATTTAAGGCACCTATTTCAGGTGCTTTGGGCATTTATAACAAATGGTAATTTACAGGGCTATACAACCGGCAAAATATATCAGGGCAATTTAAAAAACATCTGTTTGCCGGGTTTAAACTGCTATTCTTGCATCGGCGCCTTGGGCTCTTGTCCAATCGGCGCCATGCAGGCTGTCATCGGTCGCAAAGGTGGACGCATTCCCTTTTACGTCGCCGGCTTTTTAATACTGATCGGCAGCGTATTGGGGCGCGTCGTCTGCGGTTGGCTTTGTCCATTCGGTCTAGTGCAGGATTTACTCAATAAATTACCGTTTGTAAAAAAAATAAGGCGTTTGCCCTACGAAAAGTACTTGGTCAAGTTAAAATATCTCATTTTAGTGGTCTTTGTCATTATACTGCCGATGTTCTTCGTCAATCAAATTGGCAATGGCGACCCCTATTTTTGCAAGTACATTTGTCCGGTCGGCGTGCTCGAAGGCGGCATACCCTTAGTCTTGCTACGCGAATCGCTACGGGGCTCAATTGGCTTTTTATTCGCCTGGAAAAACATTATATTGGCAGTAACTATTATGTTGTCGATTATCGTCTACCGACCGTTTTGTAAAGTCATTTGCCCATTGGGGGCAATTTATTCGCTGTTTAATAAAGTTTCGCTCTACCGCTATAGCGTAGATGACGCTAAGTGTATTAACTGCGGACAATGTGCGGCGCACTGTTTAATGAATGTAAATCCGGTTGCAGATGCCAATCACCTAGAGTGCATACGCTGTGGAAAGTGTAAGGCGGTCTGTCCGACCGGTGCAATAGAAAGTGGTTTTAAAGTTTGAAGAAAAAAAACATCTATGAGATGACAATTGATTCTCTGGTTTATCCAAACAGCGCCACAGGAACAATAGAAGGGCGCCGAGTAAGTGTAAAAAACGGGTTGCCCGGTCAGCAATTGTCCGTTCAAATAAGTAAGTTAAGGCGCAATAGAGTCGAGGCTAGAATATGTCAAGTGACGGACCGCGCGCCATATGAAGTTGACTCTTTTTGTGAGCACTTTGGCGAGTGCGGTGGTTGCGCGCGCCAAACCGTACCCTATGAAAGGCAACTCGACTTAAAATTAGAATCGATCAATGCGCTCTTTGCGCAAAACGATATTGCGCTGCGCATCGCTAAAATTATAGCCAGTCCGAGCATTTATCACTATCGCAATAAAATGGAGTACAGCTTTGGCGACCTCGCAAAGGGCGGTCAGCTCAATTTGGGCATGCATCGCAAGGGTCGCTTTTACGATGTGGTCAGCATTCCGCGCTGTCATATTGTCGACGATGACTACAATACAATTACCGCTGCGCTCGAGCGACTATGTCGAACTGAAGGCTGGGCAAAGTACAATCGCAATAGTGGCGAGGGCGTCATGCGCAATTTGGTAATTCGCAAGGGTTGTTTTACAGGAGAGATACTGATTGGTCTGGCGACCAGCAGCGCCTCATTTGACGTACAAAAGGTCGTCGACACATTGCTCGCATTGCAATTAAAAGGTCAAATCGTCGGCATTTATCATTTGATAAACGATGACGTCGCCGATGTCGTCAAACCGCAGCCGGGTGACCATTTGGTATACGGCAGGGATTACTTTTACGAAAAAATTTGTGGCATGACATTTAAAGTGTCGTTCCACAGTTTCTTCCAAACGAATAGTCGCGGCGCTGAAGTGCTCTATAGAGAGGCATTGGCACTGATTCCCGATTTAGACGATAAAGTCGTCTACGATTTGTTTTCCGGTACTGGCACGATTGCACAAATAGTTGCCCAATCGGCAAAATCGGTACAGGCGATTGAAATCGTCGCCGACGCCGTAGCGGCAGCTAAGCAAAATGCCCGAGACAATGGAGTTACCAATTGTACATTTTTAACAGGCGACGTTTTTAAAATACTGGATGAAGTCACTGAAAAACCGGACGTCATCATCGTCGACCCGCCGCGTGCCGGCATGACGCCAAAGACCGTTCAAAAAATTGCCGACTACGACGTCGCGCAAATACTGTACATTTCGTGTAACCCCAAGACGATGGTCGCCAATTTAAAGGACTTTTTTGCGCGCGGCTATGCGCTAAAAAGTTGCTTTTTGGTCGACCTCTATCCGCACACGCCATTGGTCGAGGCGGTTGCGCTGTTGACTAAATAGCAATTTGGGATTAACAATTCAGCGCTTCTGTCATCTCGCGCCCATGTCATTTCGACCGACCGCAGGGAGTATAGAAATCTCGCTTTTGATTTTGACTTTAAGGTTTTAAGTGGTTTTAAGCATTTGAATTTGAAGGTTTTGACTTTGCTTTCAGCTTTCGACTTTCGACTTTCCACTGGACTTTGCTTTTCCCGATAGACCAACATAAATAATAAAAGTAATATAACGAAAGGATTATGTGATGAAAACGATACCATTACGCAAAGACGTCGACGAGGCACTGACGTGGGATTTAAGCGGACTGTGCAAAGACACTGCAGATTTCGAGCGCCAGCTACAAGACTGTCAGGCGCAAGCAGAAAAGCTAAAGAGTGATTATTTTGGCAAACTCGACAACGCCGAAAACCTCATAGCGGCAATTAAAACCTACGCCGATTTGACGGCAAAGATGACCCGCTTGGGTACCTATTCACACATGGCGCTAGACGTCGATATGGCAAATGCTGAAAATTTGAGCAACGACGCGCGTTTCCAAACGGTCTACGCCGAAATTCTCAGTCAGCTCAGCTTCATAGAAAGCGAGGCAAAAGGCGTTGCGCAGTCGGTCTTAGAAAAAGTCAAAGAAGATGCGACTTGCAAGGGCTTTGTCGACGAAATCATCAGAAATAAACCGCATATGTTGGGCGCCGAGGCAGAGAAGGTCTTAAAGGCTTTAACCGGAAATTTTATGACGCCTTATAAAGTCTATAATCAGGCGAAATTTGTCGATTTATCTTATCCCGATTTAGAGCTGGGCGACGAAAAAGTACCATTTGACTTCGTCGCCTTTGAAAACAGCTACGATGGCACAGTCGACACCGCGACTAGGCGCAAGGCATTTGCACTGTTTTCAGAGCATTTAGCAAAATACCAAAATACGTTTGCCACGGCACTAAACGCCCAAATGCAACAGGAAAAAACAATTGCGACACTGCGCGGCTACGATTCGGTTTTCGACTATTTGCTTTTTGAACAAAAGGTAACGCGCGAGATGTACGATCGCCAAATCGATCGAATTGTCGAAGACTTGGCGCCGGCGATGCGCAAGTACGCAAAGCTATTGCAAGACATATCCGGGCTCGACAAAATGACCTTTGCCGATTTAAAAATGCCGGTCGACGCCGAATTTGAAAAGAAATTGAGTGTTGCCGAATCTAAAACATATATCTTGGACGCGCTTTCAATCTACGGCGCAGAGTACAAAGACTTACTGGTTCGCGCCTACGACGAACGCTGGATAGACTTTGCCTTTAATCAAAACAAGGCGAGCGGCGCCTATTGTACTGCGCCATACGGCGGACACCCTTATGTGTTGTTGTCCTGGTCAGGTAGTATGGAAGACGTATTCACTTTGGCACACGAACTCGGTCACGCCGGGCAGGGTCACTATTCTACCATGCATCAGAGCATCTTTGAAGAGTCGCCGTCGCTGTATATCATTGAAGCGCCGTCGACGCTCAACGAACTCTTGATGGCAAACTATTTACTCAGTCAAAATCCGGACGACGCCCGCTTTAAGCGTTGGGTTATTTCCAATATGGTCGGCAAGACCTACTATCACAATTTTGTCACGCACCTGTTAGAGGCGCATTTCCAAAGAGCGTGCTACAAAATAGTAGACGGCGGCGGCAGTCTCAGCGCAGCTGATTTTAATCGCTTGAAATTGGCGACATTGCAAAAATTCTGGGGCGATGACGTCGAAATGGCAGCTGGTGCAGAATTGACCTGGATGCGCCAACCGCATTACTACATGGGACTTTATCCCTATACCTACAGCGCCGGCTTAACCGTCGCCACAGCAGTCAATCAAAAATACTTAAGCGAAGGCGAAAGCGCCATTCAAAATTGGATTGAAGTGTTAAAATTAGGCGGTTCTTTGCCACCGCAAGCGCTCGCACAGCGCGCCGGCGTCGACGTTTCGACCGACGCGCCGCTAAAGACGACGATAGACTACATCGCCGCGCAAATAGAACAAATTATTGCGCTCACAGAACAGTTAAACAATAAATAAACAGTCGTCAGGGCATTGACTTTTGGCAATCAAAAACGCCTCATTTACGGGGTGTTTTTGACGTTTTTGGGGAGAGCCGCCACATTCTTTTTTTGTCATTTTAACTTTGATAATTCGCTATAGTGCAGCATTTGCGGCGCATAATCTATATTTTTATTACAAATCAAGAACAAAAAAAGTATTATTACAAGACTAGCTATTGCACAAATGATATATTTAGGATAAAATAAGAGTGCATTTAAATGTCTTGATACTGTATAAGATTAATAATTTACCTTTTCGGCGTCCTAGCGTAAACGCCATACAGCTTGAAATCATAACATTTATAAGCATTTATCAAATCATATTCAGATTAAATCATTAAGAATAGCGAAGCAGTAGAGTCGAATGAGATATGACCTGTTTATTCTCATAATAAATAAGTCAGTTTTAGGTTCTAATGCTTTTTTTATTGCCATCTCTTCATTTCGATTCTACCCCGTGAAACACATTTCATTATATATTTTACAGAATTGCTTATCGCCATAACGCGCGATAAAAAAAGGAGGATTTATGTCTAATCAATTTAGAAGACTATTATCATTTGCATTAGTCTTTGTAATGGTTTTTGCAACGGCGACGACGTCGTTTGCTTCAGCGCAGTCTGGAGTAATGCTGAGCAATCAAAAACAGCTTGCTCAACCAATTACTACGACATCGAGCGCTGCCGTGCAATTGCAAAACGGCAATCAGCAAGAACCGGATTCAGGACTTGCAAACGCAGCGACCACAAGCGGTGCTGTGCAGTTTAAAAAAGAAAAAAGTTTAGATTTATCTAAATTAAAGTATGAATACGGTTCGGGTCCCAATGAAGTACCTGACGATACTTTTAACCCGATTTCATTAGATGCACCGAAGATGAGTTTAAGGGCACTACCACGTATAATGACGTATATGATGATGAGCCCGGGCATGCAACCGCGCGGTGGACAAGGTTCAGCATCACAAGCTGGTGAACTTTCTATTTCTAAGGATGGCGCTCGAGTAGGTGATGAAGATTTATTTGAGATAACTTTATCGATAACTGGAAAGAACAAGCAAGAGACAACTGATGTCGTTTTGGTTATGGATACTTCCGGTAGTATGAATGATAACGGTAGACTTGCTAAAGCAAAAGAAGCCGCCAAGACTTTTATTGATTCCGTCATTCAAAATAGTGGTGAAGGAAACGTAAGAGTAGCCTTGGTGACGTTCGATAAAAACCTTTCACCGTCGACTACACTTTCAAATAATTCTACTGATTTAAAAAATACAATTGATGGCTTGACAGCTAAGGGTGGTACTTTTACACAGGGTGGTATTCACGCGGCTAGAAATTTACTCAATGCAGGGAATGCGAAAAATAAATATATGATCGTATTGACAGACGGTATGCCTACTTACAGTTATAGTATATCTGATTATTCATGGGCTAATCCTGTCAACAAGACGCTAAAAAGATATCCCGACAGCATAATGACGGCAGTTTCAAGCGAAGCTAAAAATATTCTTTATTACGATGATGAAGAGGGCATGAACGGCATAACAGAAGTCAAACACTATTATCACGAAACAAAGGATAATGTCGTCGAGAGCCAAATGGATTATAGTTTTAAAATGGGTATGTCCTCAGAGGGACACCCGAGAATGTCCGACAACTTTCAGTTTGGACCTACCGATGTGCTACATACGGTTAATTTTGCCAATCAAGCAATTGCAGAAGCAAAATTTGCAAAGTATACAGATGATATAACGATGTACTCTATTGGAATAGGCGTTGATTCTAGTTGGGAGGATGTCGTTAAAAAGATTGGTATCGACGGATATTATACGCCAGAATCATCTGATTTGATTAAAGTATATCAAGAGATTTCTTCAAACATTGCCTATGCGGCAACAAATGCAGAAATCAGTGACCCGGTTGGGGTAATGTTCTCAATGGTCGACGTCAACGGCGATGGCGTTGTCGATGCCAATGATGTTACAGTGGCTGATAAAAATGGCAATCCAGTAGATGGTGCAACCGTAACGGTGGCACCGGGCACTGACCCGTCTCAAGACAATGCTGTAGTTAATTTTATCACTGTAAAAATTCCTAAAGTTACACAGGCGCTATCGCCAATTACTGTAAAGTATCGAGTAGAATTTAAAAACGACCCCAACAATATGCCAGTTGTTGGAGAATTGTATCCTACTAACGGTGAAACGACGATAGATTACACTGATTCAGATGGCAATCCGAATCAAAAAGAGTTTACACCAGTACCACGTTTTGGTAAAGAAGCTGCGTCTATAACGATTTTTAATTTATTCGTTACAAAAGACGCTGAGGGTAAAGGACAATTTTTAAAGACGCAAGCTGATAAATTTGGACTACCTGCAATCGATAAAGACGATGCGGTAATCGAAACCTATCCTTATGAACATGTCAACAGTCTAGGAAATTTGACTGAATCATTGGAATTAGGTAGTTATTCTGTAGATGCAAAAGAAACGATAACTAAATCAATCGCCGGCGTTGACAGATTGTTTATCTTACAAAAGAACGTATCAGAAGCCTATGGTACGCAAAATAATAGTACAGTTGCAACGGCGGGTGATCAGTTTAATTGGACATTCACTAAATACGAGAATAAAAACGCACTTTTTGTTTACCAACAACCAACACTTGTCTACAACGGCAACGGTGCAACTGATGTCGCCATGGCAAGCGAAGTGCACGATCCGGGTTCAAGTTTCAACTTAACTGACAATACATACGTAAGACCGGGTTATACATTTGAAGGTTGGAATACTAAAGCAGATGGCAGCGGCACACCGTATGGTGACGAGGCAAACTTTACAATGCCATCGCTAAACGAGCTTAAAAATGATCCCAATGTAGTGCTGTATGCACAGTGGAAAGCAGATAGTCAAACGTTACGCTATGATGGCAACGGTGCGACATCAGGTACGATGTTAGATGAAACGCATGCAACAGATAGCACGTTTAATTTAACGAAGAATGACTACACGCGCGACGGCTACACCTTTACGGGATGGAATACTGAAGCGAATGG
>PDWJ01002338.1_pt1 | contig 35554 bp, 26 predicted proteins | sample 1430881 | NCBI WGS metagenome assembly PDWJ01 (sample SAMN01162460, study PRJNA174530) | Oral metagenome, whole genome shotgun sequencing project. | biome: Marine environment; feature: Marine mammal; material: Swab sample of the gingival sulcus; isolation source: swab sample of gingival sulcus...
CGTCGGTTGCGTGCTACCAGCAGGCGCCCTTCTCGCTCCTACGCCGTGATGCCGCATCTTTCGCGCAGCTCGGTCCGGTAAGCGGATCAGCGCTCTAGAAAGCGGCCGGCAGTGCTGTGCCCGGCGACGGGGAGGAATGTGTGGGGGTGTGCTCTTAGAGCGCGTCTTGGCGACGGAGGGCGCGGCGGATCTTGCCGAGGGCTTGCTCTTGGAGCTGGCGGATCCGCTCGCGGGAGAGGTTGTAGTCCTCGCCGATCTCTTTGAGCGTCTGCTCACGCCCACCGACGAGGCCAAAACGCTTGCGGAGGATGTCGGACTCGATCGGCTTGAGCTCGCCGAGGAGCTCCATCACCTGATCGTTCATCGACTCGTGCATCACACGGTCGGACGGCAGGTCGGCGTCGGTGTCTTCGATGAAGTCGACGAACTTGCGGCCGTCGTCGTCGGAGACTTCGCGGTCGAGGGAGACGGCTTGCTCCATCAAGAAGCCCTCGAGCTTACGGACCTTGTCGACGGCGATGCCAGACTCGGCAGCGACCTCTTCCGACGTGGGCTGGCGACCGAGCCGGTTGCTCAGCTCGCGACGGGTCTTGGCGACCTTGTGGTAGGCGTCGATCATGTGGACTGGCAGACGCACGGCTCGGCCCTTGTCGGCAAGCGCGCGGCTGATCGCGTGGCGGATCCACCACGACGCGTAGGTCGAGAAGCGGAAGCCTCGGCGGTAGTCGTAGCGCTCTACAGCCTTGATCAAACCGATGTTGCCCTCTTGGATCAGGTCAGAGAGCGGCATGCGACCGTGATTGAAGCGACGCGCGATGCTGACGACCAGACGGAGGTTGGCCTTGACGAAGCCGTTGCGGGCCCGCTGCGTCGCGGCGAAGAGGTCGCGAACGCACGTGATGTAGGTCAGGAAGGTCTTGCTGCTCGGGTTGACCGAGCCGCGCCCGCGGCCCGCGAGGTCGGAGTCGCCGCTGGCGACACGCTGCAGCTCGTCGATCACGGCGAAGAGCGCGCAGCGATCGATGTCAAGGGGATGAACGGTCTGGGCGGTGGTCTCACAGAGCGCAAAATAACGCTTGCGCACGGCGGCGCTCGAGCGTGAGCGCAGGTTCCGTGACGAGCGGCGTAGGGAGGCGAGCTGCTTCACCTCGTCTTCGAGGTTCTCGTCGACGATGCTACAGACCCGGTCGACCAGCTGGGCGTTGCTGAGGATGTGGGTCCAGAGCGCCAGCTCGAGCGACTCGATCTGGCGCGCGGCCTCGAACTCCTCCTCCGGTTTGAGGACGGAGAGCTCGGCCATCTCTTTGAAGTAGCGAGCGAGGAAGTTCTCGCTTGGCTCATCGGACTTCGCCTTGGCGGTGGTGGTCGTGGTGCTGGCCTTGGCGGCGGTCGCTTCGGGCTCGTCTTGAATTGGCTCGAAGGCGGCGTCTGGTACGTCACCCGCGATCACCGGGGTGGCGTTGGTCGTCGTGCGGGCCGCGCGACGCGGCGGGCGCCCACGGCGAGGTGCAAGAAAGGAGGCGCGAGCTCGGGACTGGGTTGCCATAATCGTTAGGTGCTCCTGTCGGTGCTCAGCGGTTCGTGCCGTGGCGTTCGTCGGCCAGCGGCCTTTTCAAAGGCGTAGGCCTCACCATTGCCCCTCGGGCATAGGAGTTCTGCAGAACGAAGTCCAAAGAGGATGGCGAAACCGACGACTCTCTCACCAACCAACCTTTGACTCTACAATCGCTCGGCACTGAGTATTCCGAAGTTGTTCCAGGTGTGGGCTCTCCCCTAATACGGTGAAAGCGGTCCAAGGGCATCGGTCGCTGGCCTTTTTTTTCAGAGAACCTAATCCTTCGACAAAGCACTCTAATCTAATAAGAAACTAACAGATCTGCGCTGTCCCCTGAGCAACCTTCACGTTTTTTGGTTTGCCTCAACCGATCCCTCATGTCAGCGCGGAGCCCCCTGAAGAGGAGCACCCAGCGCTCAGGATCCTGGGTCATCGGTCGCCGTGAGAGCGGCTCCCGTGGGCCGCCGCAGGGGCGATGCACCGCGACGCGCCCTGCCCTTCGCCTTCGAGCAGGCTCACCCGAAAGAAACCATAGAAATCGAGCACTTCCAACGCCGATGAACCCAAAACCACTGCTCGGGATAGGCTCGAACATGCGCCTCGAAGCGGTCGTTGAAGCGCTGGGTCATCTCGTTCGCATTCCCCCCAGGCTCGATTCGATCGAGCATCAGGCGGTAGCCCTCGCCGCTCCTGACCAAACTGGCCAACACCACCGCCGCCCCGCTGTCCTGTGCGAGCCTCGCGGGTCCCGCCGTCGTCAGCGCTGGGCGCCCGAAGAAGCTCGTCGGCAGACCTCCCGGCTGGTGTTGGTCGATCGCCAGTGCGACCAGCTCACCAGCTCTCAGCCGTCGCCGCAACGCCAGCGCGCAGCCGTGGGCAGGCAGGAGCTTGACGCCACAGCGACCCCGGAGACGCTGCCAGAGCCGATTCACGCCTCCCTGTTTAATCTTACGGGTGACCACTGAGAGCGGCAGCCCCGCGAGGGCAGCCGCACAGGCCAACCTATCCCAACAGCCCAGATGCCCGACCAGGACGATCACCCCACGCCCGACACGGAGCCCCTCTAGCCGCTCGAGCGCCGGGCCGAGCAGCTCCCGAGCGGCCTCGACCTCCAGCCTCGGCAGGCGCAGGGTGTCGACCAGCGTCCAGCCCAAGTGCGCGTAGTGGCGACGGAGCAGCTGGCTCCTCGCGCGGGGTGTGAGCTCGGGGAGCGCGCGAGCGATGTTTTCGCGCGCCACCCGCCGCCGAAGCCGAAGCACGTGATACAGAAGCCAGCCGCAGCACCACGCCACCACCGAGACCATCGCCCTGGGGCAACGGCAGAGCAGCCATGAGAGCCCTCTCACCATCGACCACCCGCGAGCAGCCCCTCGAGAGCCATCGCGAGGCGCTCAGCCCCACGCTCGACGCGAACCTCGCAGCCGAGGCCGTAGACCCCCTCGAGCTCGTCCGACTGGCGAGCCAGGTCCTTCTCGGTACATAAGATGAGATCGGGACGGGAGGCGCGCGCCAGCGCCAGATCCTCGCGCTCGAGCCTGCGGTGGTCACGCCGGAATCGCCGCCCCACGATCGCCGCGCCGAGAGCAGCGACGAGCTGGATGAACGCCCGCGGCCGGGCGATCGCCCCGAGGAGGAAGACCCGCGCGCCGGCCAGCGAGGCGGCCGCTCCGCAGACCTCTCCCGTGGTGCGCAGCAACGACACCGCTGACAAGCGGGAAGCGACATCGCAGGCCACCTGCGGCAGCAGGCCGTCACGACCGTGCGCCCAGAGGAGATCGGCCCGGTGCAACGCCGAGCGCCCTTCCCTCACGATCTCCAAAGGAGACGCTGTTGGCGGTCGGTCAGCGAGCACGACGTCGAGCTCGCGGTGCAGGCGGAGGTGTTGAAACCCGTCATCGAGTACGATCACCTCGGCACCCTCGCTGATCGCTACCCGCGCAGCACGCTCCTTATCCGCTCCGCGGACGACGATCGCCGCCGGTAACCGGCGGGCGTGGAACACAGCCTCGTCGCCGACGATCGCTCCATGATCGTGTGAACGAACCCGCATCACCGCCCGGGCTGTTGCCCCATAGCCTCGGTGGACGATGCCAACTCGATATCCGCGGTCAAGCAGGTGCGCCGCCAGGTAGCTGGCGACTGGCGTCTTGCCGCTCCCTCCGAGGCTCAGGGCTCCAACAGAGACCACCGGCACGGGCAGCCGGACGCGACGCAGCAGACCTCGCTCGTAGCCGCTGCGGCGGAGCGTGACGAGCCCTTCATAGGCTCGAGCGAGCGTGCGCAGCATCAGGCGAGCAGCCCCAACAGCCGCGCGTGTACCCTCGCCGCCCCCTCGAAGAGAGCGTGGGCGACGCTGCGCGCGCGCTCTCGCTGCGTCAAATCGACGCGATGCTCGACGAGCCAACGCGCAGCCTCTTGGGCGTCGACCGCGACTCGGCCAGCGGCGGCGGCCCGCAGGAGCGCCACCTCACGCCGGCAGTTGTCGGTGTATGGCCCGGTCACCACCGGTACCCCATGCGCCGCGGCCTCGATCACGTTATGCCCCCCTCTGGGGATCAGGCTGCCACCAACGAAGGCCACCTCGGCGCCAGCGTAGGCTCCCGCGAGCCCGCCAACCTGATCGAGGATGCCGACCTCTCCCGGGGCGGGCGCCTGGCCGTTGTACCGTCGCACGCCCCACCCTTGTCGACGCACCACCCGCTCCATGGCGGCGGCTGCGCTGGGGTAGCGTGGCGCGACGAGCACCGTCTTGCGGCGAGGCAAGCCAGCTAGAAGCGGGGGGAGCAAGAGCTCTGCCTCGCGAGCGTGGAGGCTCCCCAGCACGACTGACGCGCCACCGACGCCCACATGGGGCGGGAGCAGATGACCGTGCTTGGTCGACGACGCCACGGCCAGACGTGAGGGGGACACGCCAGCCTGGATGAAGCGCTCCGCGTGACCGTCATCGAGGGCCGTGACCTGCGAGAGCCCGGCGAAGAGCGGCGCGAAGAGCCGTCGCCAGCGCCGATAGCGGTCGAGGCTCAGCGGCGAGAGGCGTCCATTGACCACCGCGACGGGGATGCGGCGACGAAATGCTGCGCTCACCAGCGCGGGCCAGAGCTCGAGACACTCGAGCACCAAGAGCCGCGGCTCTAGGAGCCCGAAAAAGCGCTCTACGCAACCCTCCAGCTCCAGGGGCGCGCGAAGCCGGACGATCGTCGACGACCGAGCGTCATCCAATCGAGCCTCGAGCAGCTGAGCGCCTGCGCGTGTGAAGGTGCTGACCGCCACGGGGTGGGTGTCGACGCTCAGCCTCGCCAGGGGCAGCAGCGCGTTGACGTCGCCAGCGCTGGCGCCGTGATACCAGATGCATCCTCGAGCGGCCGCCACATGACGGGGCAAGACACCGAGGCGGTGGCGGAGCTGGCCGCGGAGGCGCGGATGGATCGCGAAGAGCGGCACGGTCAAGGGGAGCGTGGCGACACAGAGCAGCCGGTAGAGCCACGCTGGGCGGCTCGGGGCCGGCGCACTAGCCCCGCCGTCCAACCCGCCGCTCAGAGGTGAAGACGTCACGCGCTCGAGGGTGCCGCGCCTCAGCGCCGCTCGGCCAGCAGAATCAGCGAACGTGACTGATTCCCGAAGAAGCGCGTGCGGTGCGCATGATGTCCCGAGACCTCGAGCACTCGGAAGCCGGCGTGGTGTAGGATCTTGCCCAGCTCGTGGAGGCTATAGAGGCGAATCGAGATCTCCTGTTCGACGTGTCGACCATCTTCGAAGACCACAGAGCGCTTGCTCTGCAGTCGCGAGGTAAAGTAGTTGAAGTCGACCTCCTCGAGCACCACGCAGCGCGATCCCTCCCACCAAATACGCGCCGGCAGGTCACGGGTCACATAGTCGCGGTTGACCACCTCGAGCAAGAAGCGCCCATTGGGCTGGAGCGCGCGGTTGATCGCCTGGATGATCTTGCGGTTGGTGTCGTCGTCGAAGAAACCGAAGCTGGTGTTCATGCAGTACGCCGCCGCGAACTGCCCTTCAAAGCTCAGCTCTCGAAAATCCGAGTGGACGAAGTTGACGTGAAGCTCGCGCTTCTGCGCCTCGTCGGCTGCCCGGATAAGCAAGGGCAAGGAGAGATCGAGGCCCGTGACCTTGTAGCCGCGAGCCGCGAACTCGAGCGCATGGCGCCCCGTACCGCAGCCCAGGTCGAGCACCGCAGCGTCTCGGTCGAGCTCGAAGCATTGCTCGATGAAGGAGGTCTCGCTGTTGGTCAGCTCCGGCGTCGCGAAGGGGATCGTACGTAGGTACTCTTCGTCGAAGATCCCTTCGAACCAGGCCTTGGCTCGCTTGCGTTGCGTAGGCGCCTGCGTCGGATCCGAGCGCTCTGGAGGCGGCGGAGGAGGCGCCTGCCCCAGGTCGCCAGCCTCCGCCGCCGTCGCCGCGATAGGCGGCGCAGGCGGTGCGGCGGCGGGTACGGGACGCTCGGAGGAGGCCGGCGCAGCTGCGGAAGCGGGCGCCGCAGCGGTGACGCTCGCCGGGGGGGCAGTCGGGGTGGCTGCGGTGCTGCTCGGCCCCGTAGGTGCCGTGGAGGCGGTGGTCGCCGGGACGCTCGCCGGATGCGCTGGGGGTGCTGCGCTCGTTGGGGGTGCTGCGCTCGCCGGGGGGGCGCTCGTCGCCGTCTGCGGCGGCTCGTCGTCGTCGGGCATCGCCGAGGTAAAGACCCCTTCTTCGTCTTCGGCGACCGGAACCCGCACCTCACCCGAGCCCCGCAGCTCCGGACGAAAGGGTGACTCCTCTCGCTCCTCGGGGGGCAGCGGCGGAGGCACAGCGTCGACGTCGATGTCGATCTCGAGGTCTCCCGTATCTCGCGGCTTCAGCGCCGCCTGCGCCATGGGGGCACCTGAGCCGGGGGCTTCCTCGTCTTCTGATGGGGGTGCGACGAGATCGGCTGCGAGCGGGAAGGGTGACGTCGGGAGAGCGCCACCCTCGGAGCTCTCGCTCTCATCTGCGGATCGCTGCGCTTCGCGCTCATCCCGGCCAACGACCTCGGTCTTCTCCGTTGAAGCCTTCCGACGCGCCTTCAGCGCCGAGAGTAAGATCGAGACTCGATTGGTGCGCTCGTCGTCATCCTCGGCGACCTGCTGGTGGCGCTCGGCGAGCTCCTCCATCGCAGCGCCCGCGTCAGCAGGGACACCCTCTTCGTCGAGGTCGAAGTTGGCGTCGAGGTGGAGCTCTCCGGTGCGCTCCGAGCTCAGCGCCTGAGCGGCGGCGGAGATCGCGGCCTCCACGTTAGGGGTGTCTTCTCTGGCGACGGGCGCGCTCGCCGTGAGGACGTGCTCCTTGGGTGAGGCCTCGGGTGCTCTGGCCGCTGGTGGGACGACGGCCGTCGCGACCGCGGCAGCCCTCGCCTTAGGAGCGTCCCCACGACTCCGGGATGGAGCCGGGTGCTGAGCTGCCGAGCCGCTCTCGTAGCCGAAGAAACGAGCTACACGGGTGGTCTGGCGAGCTTCTTGAGGCATCGAAAGCGGCCGGCCGTGCGCGACCCGGCGACGGGAGGACGGTGTGGGGGTGCTCTTGGAGCGATCGGCTCTTTCCCCAGTCTCCGCGGACGTCGGGGTCGGCGTCGCCGTCGGGTCGGTGGAGACCTCTTCAATCTCCTCAAGCTCCTCCGGTTCGAGCTCCTCCACATCTTCGCTGGAGTCGCGCCCGACGGCGTCGCTCGCGGTGGGCTCGTCGAGGTCGACCGAGTCGAGTTCCGCAAGAAGCTCCGGCGTCATCTTCATCTCGAGCGTCGCCGCCTGGGGTGTCGCGGTGGACGAAGGCTCAGAAGAGAGGGGCAGGACGGGATGAGCTCGCACCTGCTCGGCGACGTTGACAAAGGGCTCGGTGGGGAAGTCCTCGGGCTCGACAACGTCATCCTGCGCCGAAGCGATCACGACGGAAGCTGGCGCGACGACGGCGGCGGTCGGCGCAGGGGCCGATGGGACGGAGACGGCTGGCGAGGGTATTGTCACCGCGTCGGCGGTCACGACAGCGCTAGGAGGTGAACCAGAGGGCTCCGCCTGCCGTGGCGTCACGGGATCCATCGGCGCAGGGGTGTTCGGCGCTGTCACCACCGACGTGACGGGCGACGGCTCGGCAGCCGCCAGCTTCGCGAGCGCGGGGCTCATGCCGCTCCGTATCGGCAGGGTCTTGGTTCGCTGCCGCGGCGCCACCTGCTGCGGCCCCGTGTTCGGGGGGGTGCCATCGACGATGGGTATGCCGCGCTGCCTGGTGCGACGTCGCGGACGCCCCGAACGGCTAACGCTGGCTCGGTTCGACAGGCCCTTGTTCAGCTCGGAGAGCTCCTCCTCGCTGAACGTCAAGTCGTCTTGCCACTCCTTCTTGGCCACACAGCACCCGCGCGTCAGGAGACGACACGCCCACGGTGAGCCACGGCCTGTCCGACCCGAACCTCGTCACCCACGCCCAGAGGCGCGAGCTGCAGGCTGTTGGGCTCGAAGAGCAGGATGACCGTCGACCCGAGGTTAAAGGTTCCGATCTCGTCGCCACGCTCCACCTCGATCGGCGGGTCGAAGCGCCGATAAGAGGCCTGGCCGTCCTCGAAGGGTGTCGCGATGGCGCCAACGGCCGCCGCCCCGACGAAGACCGCTGCCACGACACCGAGCGCGGTCTCGAGCTCGAGCACCAAGCGCTCGTTGCGCACGAAGAGCCCACGCATATTCCGGAGAAATGAGGGCTGCACCGGAAAAACGGTGCCAGGCCAGCGCCGACACGAGCAGACACGACCGGCGACCGGCGCGTGAATGCGATGGTAGTCCTTCGGGCGAAGATAGAGCGTGAGATAGACGCCGCCGGTGAGCCGATCCGCCAGCCGATCGTCGCCCACGAGCTCGCGCAGGCTGTAGTCCATGCCCTTGGCCTGGAGCAGCCGCTCACCGTCTGCGATACCGATCGACGAGATGCATCCATCCACGGGTGAGACGATGGCGCTGGGATCGGCCTGTGCCGGCCGAGCGTCGCCTCTCAAGCGTCGCGTGAAGAGCGCAGCGAAGGTCCTGTACTCACAGGCGTCGTGCTCAGCCTCGGTGAGGTCCATCCCGATCTGCTCAGCCAAACGCCCCCACAGCAGCGAACGCACCGCGCGCGGCACCGGTACCGCCGCAGCGGCCCGGACCAGTCTGCCGTAGACGCGCAGGGGCGCGACACCGACCAGACTCACCCATGCGCGATCTCGGAGTCGACCGGCTCCGAGGCTATCGTCTTGGCTGAGCAAACTGCTACCTTCCAAAAACCTGCGCCATTATAGGCACATCGCCCCTATGGGTCAAACATCGCGGGGCTCAGAGATCTGAGTCGAGCGCGAACTCATGGGGGGCGGGCGAAGCAGCACCTCGTTGACCTCCCGGTTCATCTGGGTGTGGCCCGCGCGGATCCGCACGGGCTCGTCGACAGGGTAGACGACGATCTTGCCGTCGCCGACGCGGCCGGTGCGCGCGCCGGCGACGATCGCGTCGATGACCTGGCGCACGAGACCATCGGGCATGACCATCTCGACCCACCCCTTGGGTACGAAATCGACCACATCGTGGGTACGGAATCGACCACATAGGCCGATCCCCGGTAGACCTCTTTCTTCCCGCCGGTGCGGCCGAAGCCCTTGACCTCCGCGACCCTCATATCCTGGACGCCGAGGTCGCCGAGGTTCCCATTCACCTCATCGAGCTTGAAGGGCCGGAGGATCGCTTCCACACTCTTCACCTCGCGCCTCCTTCACGGCCTCGACTGATCGCCGACATCTTGCGTTGCAGCCCGTCGAGCATCTTGTCGAGCTTGGCCGGATCGGTCTTCCCATAGGTCACGCCAAAGAGGATACGCTGCCACTCTCCTTTCAGGCGACCGCCATAGGCGCGTTCGAAGCGCTGGTAGCCGCTCCTCACACGCTTGAACTTCTGCTGCACCGAGGCGACGCTGACGCTCCGCTTCTTGTTGCGCGCCTTGCGAACTCTCTTTCTGGGCTTGCGTCGTCTGCGCCATGGTCTGCGCTTCTTTCGAACGGCCGACCGCTGCACGCCATCCCGTCGAGCGACGCCGCCGTCCGCTCGGTACACCGGATCCGGTGCGAAGGTCATGCTGTCTGCGCGAGCCTTCGAGGGCGACGAGTCTTGGATTGCAGATCGTAGGATCCGAGCGTCCTTCGCTCCGCCGGTGGACTCGTCGACCCTTCGGCTATGGCGACCGTTCGCGCTGTGAGCACCAAGGGTCTTCGAGCGCTCTGGCCAAACAAGGAGCGTCACGGCGATCGCCGTGAGCACGACCACCAGCGCCGCGATCACAGGGACGATCCAGCGCATGCTGGCCGCCGATATCGGATCTGCCGTGTTGTTGCCCCCCAACGCCGCGGCCCGCTCTTCAGAGCTGAGCTGGCGCGTGGACTCGCCCTTGCTCTCCGCCGGCGCCGCCCGACCGGCCGTCGGAGGGAGCACCGGAGCCTTTACCAGTGGGAGCGCCCCTGGGCTATCCAGCCGGGAGAGGATCGAATGGTGGGTCTGGTACGCAGCGCCGAGGGCAAAAGAGACCGTATGGCTGCTGCCGGCGTCGACCGCGTTGCGGAAGGCACCAAGGTCGGTCTCGGCGAGCGAGCGAAGCATCTGGCGGTCTTGCTCCACGGCTCCGGGGAAGAGCTGCTGGACAAAGCTCGCGAGAGCGTCGGCGCTGATCGTGGGGGTCATCGTGTAGAGCTTCGCCTGTACGGCGTCTCGCAAAGCCTCGGCGCTCCCGTAGCGCTCGTCCGGCGCCGTGCGGAGCGCTTGCAGCACCAACACGTCGAAGTCCTCGCCGAGCCGGCGATCGCGCTCTGAAGGGCGCGGGAAGCGCCCCGCGGTGACCTCTCGCGCCACCTGCCTGTAGTCGACGTTGGGCGGGAAGTTGAAGAGCCGCTGCCCCGTCAAGAGCTCGTAGAGCACTACACCGCAGGCGTAGATGTCGGTGCGCCGATCGATCGTGCCGCCGCGCACGAGCTGCTCTGGCGCCATGTAGCCGAACTTGCCGAAGCCGACGCGCTCGTCCTTTTGTGCCCGCTGCATCGTCGACTTCGCGATGCCGAAGTCGATCACCTTGACCTCCCCCTCATGGGAGACCAACACGTTCGGCGGCGAGATGTCGCAGTGCACGAGGTTGAGGGGGCTGCCGTCGTCGTCGGTGCGACGATGAGCGTAGGCCAGGCCGTTGGCCATCTCGCGCACCATCAGCAGACAGAGCTCAGGGGGCAAGCGCACGCCCTGGTCTCGAGCGCGAGTCAGCAGGGTCCGCAGGTCCCGCCCCTCTACGTACTGCATCGCGAGGAAGTACTGGTCCTCGACCTTGCCCACCTCGTAGACGGGGACGATGTTGGCGTGGCTGAGGTTGATCGCGATCTTCGCCTCTTCGATGAAGCGCTGGACGAACTCCTCGTCACGAGAGAGGTCAGGGAGGATCTTCTTGATCACGATGGGCTTCTCGAAGCCCTGGATCTCACCGACCTTGCCGAGGAAGATCTCCCCCATCCCGCCCCGGCTCAGCCGACGCACCAGCACGTAGCGGCCGAAGACGGCGGGGAGCTTATCGAGCTTGGCGGTGTCCATAGGCGCGTTTCGACTTGAGCATAAGACACCTACCAGGTGCAATCGCGTTGGCGCTAGGTGGTCGCTGGTGTATTTTCGAGAGGGATGCGAGTCTCCGACGCGACATACAGCTCCCCCGAAAAGCGTCAACGAACGCTGATCTCCGACCCCGCTGCCTTCGTTGCTCGTCCGCCAGAAACCATCAAGCGTTACCTGCTTTGTGGGACGCTCGCCCTCACCGTGCTGGGCGTCCCGACTCTCGCCGCAGGGAGAGCCCCACGACGCATCGCCGTGCTCGAATACCGTGCGGGCACGCGCGCAGCCTCCGGGTTGGCCGTGCAGATGGCGCAGCAGCTGGCCAAGCTGACGCCTCACCGCGTGCTCAAGCCAGCCGACGCCCAACGACAGCTCGGCAGCCGCGTCGACGCCCTGGTCGCTCGCTGTCAGGGCGACCCGACCTGCTTGGCCCGCATCGGCGCGCGCCTCGGGGTCGACGAGATCGTGCTGGTGGGGGTCAGCCAGCTCGGCGACATCATCCTCGCGATCCAGCGCATCCAGGTCCCCAGCGGCAAGGTGCTGACACGCCTCGCCGACTCGCTCAGCCGCCGCCGGCGCGTCTCGAAGAGGGTCGTCAACCGCTACCTGCGGAGGCTGCTGCCCCCGGATGAGTTCAAGCGCTACGGCACGATCGTGGTCCAGACCTCGGCCGTCGGCGACCAGGTGTTCATCGATCAGAAGCTCAGTGGCCGCACACCACTCCAGCCGGTGGTGGTCCCTGCGCCTGGCCGCTACGCGGTGAGGATCCGGCGCCGAGGCCACGTCGACTTCGTCGCCCGCCTCGATGTGCTCCCCGAGTCATCGGTGGAGGTCAAGCCGACCCTCAGCCCGATCGGCGTCGCACAACCGAAGCGCTGGTTTGAGCGCTGGTGGGTCTGGGCGCTGGTGGGTGGGGCCGTGGCTGGCGCGACCACCGCCGTCGTGCTCAGCGCCACCCGCTCGCCCTCGGACGTGGCGGCCAAGGTGCGCTGGCCCTCGACCGCCCGCGCGCTGCGGTGGTGATCCGCGCCGCCACCGCGGCTGACATCGACCTCCTCGCCGAGCTCGACGCCCGCTGCTTCTCACCCGGCTGGGGCCGGACTCACTTCCGCCAAGAGCTGACACGTGAAGCCTCCGTCGTCTTGGTCGCCGAAGACGACAGAGGACGCCTGCTCGGCTCCCTCGACGCCTGGGTGGTCTACGACGAGCTTCAGATCATGCGCGTCGTCAGCGCGACAGAGGCCCGCCGTCGTGGCGTCGGCCGCGCGCTGATGAGGCGCGTCATCGGCTGGGCCCGCGCGCGCGAGCTGGCTGCCCTGACCCTCGAGGTCCGCGCCAACAACGGCCCCGCGGTAGCGCTCTACGAGGCCCTCGAGATGCGGCGTGTTGGCGAGCGCCCCCGCTACTACGAAGACGGTGAAGCGGCGCTGCTCTACCGGCTGGACCTCGCACCATCAAGAGCTTCCCCACACCTTCGGGACCGAGCCGGGTGCTGAGCTGCCGAGCCGATGTCGTAGCCGAAGACATGAGCTATATGGGTGGCCTGGCGAGCTCTCTGAGGCCTGGAAAGCGGCCGGCAGGGCCCAGCGCGGCGACGGGAGGTCAGCGCGAAGGATGCGGCTTCACCGCGTAGGAGCGAGAAGGGCGCCTGCTGGTCGCACGCAACCGACGAGCGACAACCGCTGTGATGTCGCAGACCAGCGCGGTGACGGGAGGTCAGCGGGTCAGCGCTCTAGTCCAAAGGATCCGGAACCTCGTCGTCGCCGCGTCGGGCGGAGGTGTCTTTGAGGAAGCGCACCACGTTATCGACGTATCGTTCGAAGGGCGGACACCAGACGTTGCTGCCGCGGAGCGCCTCGAGGGTGTTTCTGGCGTTGTAATAGACCAGCTGGTTAAACCCCTCCATGATCGTCTTTGGAGAGCCACGAAGGTCGCCGACCCAGGGCAGCGGCAGCTTCAACAACACCCTCGCCACAGCGCTGGGGATCACGGCGCGCGGCACCTTGCGGTGGGCGCGATCGGCGACCAGCTCGTAGATCGCGCGCCCCGAGAGCGGCGCCGGATCGACGAGATGGAAGGTCTTGGAGACCGTCTCCTCAAGCTGCGCCAGCGTGTAGCCTGCCTCGATCACATAGTCGATCGGTACCACGTGGAGCGGGCCGTCACCTCGTCCTGGCAGCGGCAGCTGCAGATCGAAGGGCGAGTTCATCAGCACCCGCATCAGGTGGTAGGGCCCGTCGTAGCGCTCGATCACGCCGCTGGTCGAGTCGCCGATGATGATCCCTGGGCGCAGGATCGTCGAAGGCACACGCCTCGACATCGAACGCACCACCTGCTCGGCCTTGTACTTGCTCTCCTCGTAGGCATTGCGGAAGGTCTGACCACAGTCCAGCTCCCCCTCCATCACCACGCCCTCGCGATCGCCGGAGACGTGGACCGTGCTCCAGAAGCAGAAGCGCCGCAGCGCTCGACACTCCAGCGCGAGCTCGAGCACGCCGCGGGTGCCACCGACGTTGAGCTGCTCGACCTCCTCCGGCGTAGCCCCGAGGTGATAACGTCCGGCGAGGTGGTGAATGCAGGTCACCTCGTTGACGAGCAATCGGTACTCCTTGCCGGAGAGCCCGAGATCCATGCTCGTCGGATCCCCTATCATCGACAGCAGGCGACGCTGGACCTCCTCTTCGAGGGTCGAGAGGTACTCGCTGATGTGGAGCGAGTCCTGATGGCGGACCAGCATGAAGACACGCTGCCCCGCCCCGAGTAAGCGATCGATCATGCGCCGCGCCGTATAGGAGGGGAACCCCGTGACCAGGGTGGTGTCTTGCGCTAGCTCGGGCTTCGCTCGGCTCTCGTTCATGGCTACAGTGCTCCCTTTGGCCGCCTTGCGCTCTCCCTCGCCACCTGCCGCCAGACCCGCTCGACCTGCCGCCGAGTGTCGTCCAGTCCGGCGGAGTTGTCGATAACGTGATCGGCCAGCGCCGCCTTGCGCTGCTGAGGCCACTGGGCCTCGAGTCGCTGCCGGGCCTCTCGCTCCGAGAGGCCGTCTCGCTCGATGAGCCGAGCGAGACGCCGCGCCTCGTCTGCGGTGACGACGATCAAGCCGTCCATCTCCTCATGACGCCCGGTCTCGATCAGCAGCGCGGCCTCGTAGAGCGCGACCTGCTCGCCTCGCTGCGCGAGGGCCTCGAAGCGAGCTCGCGAGGCCGCGGCGATCGCGGGATGGGTGATCCCCTCGAGCCGGGCCCGGGCGGCCGGGTCGGCGAACACCAGCGTACCCAGCGCCGGACGGTCGAGCGCGCCGTCTGCGGCGAGGATCTCCCTGCCAAACACCTCGACGAGCGTTGCGAGCACCGGGCTGCCCGCGGCGACCACAGAGCGAGCCACCTGGTCGGCGTCGACGACGGCGCAGCCGAGCTCAGCGAAGAGCCGAGCCACTGTGCTCTTCCCAGCCGCGATGCCGCCGGTCAGGCCGATCACCTCCATCGCTAGACCTCCTCGCCAAAGAGGAGCTGCGCGACGGCGCCTCGCAGCTCCGACACACCCAGCGAGGTGGTCGAGGAGGTCAAGAGCGGCATCTCCTCGAGCTCGAGCGCGCGGCGCGCTGCTGCCGCCGCCGCGAAGCGCCTGTTCTTGGCGAGCTTATCCGCTTTGGTCAACGCGACCAGCGCCATGAGCTCACGCCGCTCACACCACTCGAGCAGCGACCGCTCGTCGTCGGTGATCGAGCGACGGATATCGACCAACAACAGCAGCCCGCGGAGATAGGGGCTCCCCTCTATATAGGCCGTGATCAGCTCGTCCCAGGCCGCACGCTCGGTCTTTGAGACCTTCGCGTAGCCGTAGCCGGGGAGGTCGACGAGGTGAAACGGCTCCGCCGAGAACTGCACACGAAAGTAGCAAAGCTGGCGCGTGCGCCCTGGGGTAGAGGAGGTGCGAGCGAGCTTCTTACGGCCGCTCATCGCGTTGATCAGCGATGACTTTCCACAGTTCGAGCGGCCGACCACGGCCAGCTCCACCAAGCCCTCGGGCGGCATCTCGTCTGTGCTGCGGCAGGCTCTGACAAAGCGAGCGTCCACGCGCCCCCCTTCCCTTCCAGGATTCAGCGCTAGCGGTCTCGGCCGATCACGCCCTGTTCAACCAGCTGCGCGAGGATCCGGCAAGCCTCGAAGCGCTCCATCCCTGAGATGTCGAGGATATCGTCATAGCTGAGCATCCCATCCACCCGCGAGAGCAGAAAGCCCGCGCGATGGTCGAGCTTATGCCAGACGATCTCTTGCTGCGGGATCTGGATCACCGGTACCGTGCTGAGGTCGACCAGCTGCCGCTCGTATTGGCGCAGCAGCACCTCCTCGTTAAGGCGCAAAAACTCCTGCGCCGTCGCCTCGGAGGGCTCGATGGAGAGGATCTTCTGACACAGCCAGAGCGACCCCTCGAAGGTCCCCTGGTCATAGAGCTGTCGCGCGCCAGCGATCATGCTCTCTAGGCGCTCTTCGCCCTCCGCAGGGACTGGACAATCACGGTCGGCGAAGCTCTCAGCCTCCCGCGCGAGCCCCTCGAGCGACCCATCGACAGAGCCTGCGCCGAAGCTCTCGTCGCTCTCACCGCTCAGAGGGCGCAAGCCTCTGCTCAGCGAGCTCTCGCTGGCCGGGAGGGATGAGCTGGAGGAGTCCGTAGCAGGGAAAGCAGGCCCGGTCCGGCTCGGGCGGGTGCCTCTCGAAGAACCGAAGGCCTCGGCCGCCAGGCCGTCGGAGCTGGCCGGGGAGTCTGGTGATGGTGAGGAGCGCCTCTGAGTCGGAGCGCCCTGGCTGGCCGCCTGCAGCGCCTGCTCTTCGTCACCCGTCAGCAGATCGTCGAGGCCAACGAAGCCCTCTTCGACCTTCAGCTCGAGGTGCTTATTCGTGTGAGCGCTCCGCGGGACTGGCGGAGGTACCGCGATCGAGATCGCCGGCGGCGCAGGCGCGGGTCCGCTCCGCTGGAGCGCCGTGAGGCGAGGAGGCCTGCGTTTGATCATGCTCGCCGGCGTGACGTCCTTCGCGATCAGCTCGGCCTCATCTACCTGGGAGAAGACCCCTTCGGGTTCGAGCACCTTATTCGACGAACTCGTGAGGTATCGTGTAGTTGGTCTGCCTGAAGCCTCAATCGATCGCGCGCTGCCCGGGGTCACCTCATCGGCGCTCGGCTCAGCCTTGCTGACCATCGCGAAACCATCGGCAGGAGGAGCGCCCACGTCGGCCACCTCGGCCGTAGGAAGCGAGAGGGGCGTCGCCTCCGATGCGGCGAAACCAGCCCGCTCCATGCCCGTTTGGAGCGTCAGAGGCGTGGAGCGGCGCTCACGTTGTTGGGCCTGCTTGCTCAGCTCGTCAGCCGGCCTCGCTGGCGAGATCCCCGCCTGCTTCCTCAGCTCGTCGACGTCGATGCGCGGCGTGAGGTCGACGTCCACCGCCGCCTCCAGCGCGGGGGCATCATCTGAGAGCAGGTTATCCCAGCCGACCTCGTCCAAAACGTCGACCGCGCCGGTCGCCCCCTCTTCCGCGCTTTTTCGGTCTTCGACGCCATCGTCCGCCGACGGCTTCGCCTCCTTGGGTCTGGGCTCCTTGGGTCTGGGCTCCTTGGGTCTGGGCTCCTCCATGGCGCTCAGCCCCTCGCCAGCCGCGATGACACTCGATGTGCAATCGTCCGGGTCCAGCTCGGCGGGCTTCGCGAGCTCAGCGGGCTTCGGATCGGGCTTCGGTTTGGGCTTGTCGGTGGCAGGCTCGTCCGAGGCCGACCCAGGTTTGGGCGCTGTCGGTGCGGCGGCCTGGGAAGGTGCGGCCTGAGAAGGTGCGGCCTGAGAAGGTGTGGCCTGAGAAGGTGCAGCGGCCTGAGAAGGTGCAGCGGCCTGAGAAGGTGCAGCGGCCTGAGAAGGTGCAGCGGCCTGAGAAGGTGCAGCGGCCTGGGAAAACGTCGCCTCCAACGCCGGACGATTCTCCTCAACGTACTTGATGTACTCCATCGCGAGCGCCAGCGTCGGCTCGATCATCAGCGCTGCACGCCACTTGCTCAGCGCTTTGTCGAGTTTGCCCTGGCCATAGAGGGCTAGGCCCGCTTCGACCAGTGCTTCCACGTCGGGTGCTGCGTTCGCCATCGTCTCCGACCATGACCAGCGCCCTCTCCACGCCAGCCCCGACGTCGCCCCCCGCCCTCGTCAACCTTTGCGGGCTACTCACCCCAGGCGTGTCTTCGACACAACGCCCTTGAACATATTCAGGGTGCGGTTCAGCGCGTCCCTGGTGTCCGCTACGGCCTGCTTGTCGCGCGCGGCGATCGACGCCTGAGCGCGCTCAAGCACCTGGCGCGCCTTCTTCACAGCGTCCTGTCCAAAATTGCTGCCAGCGATGATCTCTTCCACCTTGGGGAAGAGCTTCTCGATCTCGTCGATGATCTTCTCGACGGCCTGCTTGTCCTTCTCGAACGCCTCGCTGTCGCGCAGCTCGAGCAGGTAGTCCTTGTTCTCCTCCACCATCCGCCGGATCTCGTCCTCGGTGAGGCCACTGGTCGCCGTGACGGTGATGCTCTGCTGCTGCCCGGTCTCCATGTCCTTCGCAGAGACGGAGACGATGCCGTCAGCGCTGATCTCGAACGTGACCTCGATCTCGACCTCACCCTTCGGCGCCCGACGCAGCCCGGTGAGGATGAACTCGCCGAGGAGTTCGTTCTCGTCGGCCCGCTCCGCCTCGCCCTGAAGCACGAGGATCTTTACGGATGTCTGGTTGTCCTTGACCGTGGTGAAGATGTGACTCTTCGAGGTGGGGACGGTGGTGTTCTGCTCGATCAGCTTATGGAAGTAGCCGCCGACGATCATGATCCCCAGCGAGTGTGGCGTAACGTCGAGGAGCAGCATGTCGCTGTCTTCGTCGAGCAGCGCCGACCCCTGAATTGAGGCTCCGAGGGCCACGACCTCGTCGGGATGCACACCCTTGCAGGGCTCTAGCCCGAAGAACTCGGCGACCATCTCTTGGACCTTGGGCATGCGGGTCTGACCGCCGACCAAGATCACGTCATCGAGCTCCGACTTGTCGATGTCAGCCTCGCGCAGCGTCTTCTTGCAGATGTGGATCGTGCGCTCGATCAGGTCGACGGTCAGCTCTTCGAGCTTGTCTCGCGTGAGGGTGCGCTGCAGATGCAGAGCGTCGTTGCGCGAGGTGCTGATGATGAACGGCAGGTTAATCTCGGTCTCTTTGACCGCCGAGAGCTCACACTTCGCCTTCTCGGCGACGTCCTTGAGCCGCTGCAGCGCCATCTTATCTTTGCGCAGGTCGGTCTTATGCTCCTTGGCGAAGCCAAAGACCAGCCAGTCGATCACCCGCTTGTCGAAGTCCTCACCGCCGAGGAAGGTGTCGCCAGCGGTGCTGATCACCTCGAAGACACCATTGCCGATCTCGAGGATCGAGATGTCGAACGTACCGCCGCCGAGGTCGTAGATCGCGACCTTGCGCTCGATGTTCTTGCCGAAACCGTAGGCCAGCGCCGCCGCGGTCGGCTCGTTGATGATCCGGATGACGTCGAGCCCGGCGATCCGGCCCGCGTCCTTGGTCGCTTGTCGCTGACCGTCGTTGAAGTAGGCCGGAACGGTGACCACGACCTTGTTGACCTCTTCGCCGAGGTATTCCTCGGCGACCAGCTTCATCTCCTGAAGGATGAAGCTCGAGATCTCCGGCACGGAGTAGACCTTGTCACGCAGCCGGATCCGGACGTCGTCATGCGGCCCCTCGACGATGGTGTAGGGCACGCTCTCCATCGCGGCCTTCACCGAGGGGGAGGTCCATTTACGCCCGATCAGACGCTTGGCCGCATAGACCGTGTTCTCAGCGTTGGTAATGGCCTGGCGTTTGGCGATATGGCCAACCAGCCGCTTACCGTTCTCGGCGACGGCGACCATCGAGGGGGTGGTCTTGTAGCCGCCACGGTTGGGGATGACGGTGGGCGTACCGTCTTCGACGATCGCGACGCACGAGTTGGTCGTGCCCAGATCAACGCCGATTACTTTCTCCATATCGATCCCATGTCAGCAGTATCTCGTCGGTCCGGCAACAGCAGCACAACTATTGCGCAGATCGGCAAAGAACTCACGCCGATTGCGCGATCCGTCAAGCGCGCTTGACCTTCTTGAGCAGGCTCTTCGCGTCCGGGTTCCCGGGCTCGAGCTTGAGCACCATATCGACCTCTCGTCGCGCATTCTTCTTGAGGTCCAACGCAAGGTAAACCTGCGCAAGGGTTAGACGAGCTTCGACCGAAGTTGGCTCGAAGTGGACCGCTTGTGTAGCATATTCCTTGGCCTTTGCCAATTCTGAGCACCCCATCAGAGCCTCCGCGGCGCGCCTCATATAGGCCGCCTTGGGGTGAATATCGGCGGCTCGCTGGTACAGCTTCGCGGCCGCCTCGAAGCGCCCCACGGACTCCTCGAAGATGGCGCGCTTGAAGAAGCCGTCAGCCGTCATGGTGCGGGAGTTGTCGACCGCCTGCTCATAGAGCTGGCGGTAGCGCTCCTCGCTTGGGTCGTAGGTCATCGCCAGCTTCAGGCTGGCGGCGGCCGCCAGCGATTTACCATCCTTGAGCTGCTTGCCCCCCTGCTCATAGAAGGCCTTGGCCTTCTGTTTGCGTTGCAGCACGGGGTTTGTCGCCGTGAGACGCGAGCGCCGAGCCCGGTCTTGAGCCCGGCGCTCGGCCCGCCCTGGATCGCCATCGTCGCTCAGCAGCTCCTCGGCCGTCGCCTGCTTTCGGGGCGTCGGCCCACGGCGCCCAAAGGTCGGGCGCTGTCGTGTTTGACGAGGTGCACCATCTGGATTTGTCGGCGTGTCGTCGAGAGCCGGAGCTGTCTCAGCCTGCGCCCGGCCTCCCCGGGGCTCTCGCCCCCCGGAGGAAGATGCCTCTCGCCGCCCGGAGGCGGAAGACGGCTCTCGCCGACGGGAGGCAGAAGACGGCTCTCGCCGTGGTCGAACGATGCTATAGGATACGCCTCCGCGCTCCGACTCCGCTGATGGCGTTTGCTCCTCCGTCACCCGAGCGTCAAGCGGTGAGTCGAGCGTCTGCTGCTCGAGCCCGGTGCTCGGCACGGCAGCCTGATGGGTGCTCGTCGGCGAGCTCTCGACAACGGCCTGACGCGCGTCGTTAGGCGTCGCTGCGTCTTCCCAAGCGGACACCGGGGACGCGGACACCGGGGACGCGGACATCGGGTACGCGGACACCAGGGACGCGGACATCGGGGACGCGGACATCGGGGACGCGGACATCGGGGACGCGGACATCGGGGACGCGGACATCGGGGACGCGGACATCGGGGACGCGGCGGACATCGGGGACGCGCTGGCGTCCAGCCTCCCGTCGAGATCGCTGGCGACCTGCGCGACCTGCTCGGCGAGGTCGCGACTGATCCGCTCATGCTCGCGCTCTTGCAGGATCATCCGGCGATACTGCTCGCGCTTGCTCGCGTCCTGCAGGAACTCGTAGGCCGAGTTCACCTGCTTGAAGATCCTCTGGAGCCACTCTTTGTAGGGGCCGAGCTTTTTGGTGTAGTAGCGATCGGGGTGATACTGCTTGCTCGCTTTGAAGTAAGCGCGGCGGATGGTCTTCTCATCTGCGTCGAGAGCCACACCGAGCAGCTCGAAGAACGTCATGTCGTCGAGGCGCGCGTGGATCCGTCTGACTCGCGAGCGCACCTCCCGCTTGAGGTCGATGCCCTCAGCCTCCTCTTGCTCGAACTCGACCAGCAGCCAGGGGTCGTCTTCTCCCTCGGCAGGTTGAGGGCCCGCCACCACGCTGTCGCTCGGGGTGTCACCTGCGCTATTGCCTCCAGAGGCAGAGGCGCCCTCGGCTGCCGGTGGTGGAGCCGGATCCGCAACCGGCGGGACAATGACCGGCGGAGCGTTCGGACGCGTCTTGCGGACCACTGGGGCTTCATTCCCCAGCACGATCACGCCTTTGGCGCGAAGCCCGCGCAGAATGTCGATGGTGGTGTCGCGACCGAGGCCCGTGATCTCGCAGATCAGCTTCGCCGGAGTGGATCCGTCGACTCGGGAGAGCACGAAACCCTCCTGAGCGCTGAGCGTCAGCGCAGACCAATCGACGTTCTCAACTGCCTTGACCGGGTCATCGAGTCGACCCAGGCCCTCGACGATATCTGCCATCGACACCCACGTAGCACCAGCGCGCTTTTACAAACACGGCGGCGATCGATCGAGCGTGGCGCGACAGGTCAATCTTCGCCGCTTCATGCTCGGTTTTCGCCGCTCTACCGCGCTGAGAAGATATCCGAGGAACCCCAAGAAGTCGACGGGTTTCGCCAGGCTTATGACGCATCGCGTCACGTCGGCGCGCCTTGACGGGAGGGCCAGATCTGCAACCTGTCAGAGGATGAACCGCGAGAGATCCTCCTTGTCGACCACCTCTCGGAGACGGTCTCTTACGTACTGCTCCTTCATCGTTAGCGTCTGCGGGCCGACGTCCGGCGCCTCCAACGAGAGCGCGTCGAGGACCTTCCCTGGGACGGTGTGCAGGCGCCGGGCGCCGATGCTCTCCATCGCACAGTTGACCTCGGCCGCCACCCGCGCGCGCTCCCTCACGGAGTTCGCCCTACCACCCGTATGGCTCATTTCTTCGGCTACGAAATCGGCGCGGAAGCTCAGCACCCGGCTCGGTCCCGAACGTGTGGGGAAGCTCTTAGAGGTAGTTTTTGGGCTCGAGCAGGAAACGCTCCAGCACGTACTTCCGCACCATGTAGATGTCGGGCCTGCTGCCGATGCGCACGGCCCGGCACTTGTCTTTCAGCTTGCTGCCGATGGCCAGCTCGATCGTCTTGCTATCCTCGAGCTCGACGGTGACGGTCCAGGCTGGGCTCTCGAGGCCGAGCTCGCTGGCAGCGACGCGGGGATAGTGGTCGGCCTTCAAGGTCGCGAGCGTCTTCAGTCCCTCCGAGAGCTTCGTCGTGCTGGCGACCTTCTTGCCCTTGCCCTTTGGCCCAGTCTTGTCGACCTTGACGCTGAACCACTCCGTGCTCGGCTTGCCGTCTTTGCCCTTGCCGCGAGTGAGCTGCACCCCATCGATCGCCTCAGCGCTGAGCTTGCGCAGGGTCAGCCGCTGGATCTTGGCTTGCTCGAGGCTGAGCATCGTCTTGTCCTTGAGGTCGATGGGCCGTTTGAGGAGGCGCTTCGCGGTATAGGCCTGGATCTCGAAGGTCTGTGGCTTGCCGGCGACGCGGACATAGCGTCCCTTCTTCTTGGTCGCCGCCCCGATCTCGAGTCTGTAGCTCGTGCTCTCTCCTTCGAGGGTGGCCATAAGCGTCGCGAGGGGTTTGTCCAGGCCAGCCACGCTGCTCTTGAGCTTATCGTGAAAGGCGCTAGCCGTGAGCGAGGCGAGCGCCGACAGCGCGCTGCGGATCGCCTGCTGATCGATCTTGCCGAGCGAGATAGGAGAGGACACGACGGTCCAAGGGGTCTTGGGGCCTTTGCGAGCCACCGTGATCGTTCCTGCGGCCGTGGCGAACTCGAGCTTGCGCGCCTTATCCTGCTTGAAGGCGATGATTCGCCGATCGCGCCAGTTGTCGACCGTTCGAGCGAAGGTAGAGCGCAGCGAACCTGCGACCTGCCAGACCTTCTCCTCGCCCGCTTTGCGGAACATGGTGAAGCCGCTGACGCTCTTACCCAGGTAGAAGTCAGCGATGGTCTTGTCGCCCTGGGCTACCACGACGCGGGTGCCCTTCTTGTCATCGACCTCGAACTCACCGTGGCGCTGCTTACGATCCGAGACCAGGTCACCGAAGGAGAGCGCGATCAGCTTCTTCTCCATCGACTCGGTGGCGTATTTGTCGGCGTCGTACGTCATGGGCGTGGTCAGCTTCCAGGCCTCACCGACCTTGACCAACGTTACGCTCTTGCCCTTACCGGTGATCGTGACCCGGTTGAAGCCGTTCGTTTGCAGCTTGGGCAGGGGGCGCTCGCGATCACCGACGCGCTCGCCGGTGTCTGGTGCGCGCATGACCCAGATCGAGAGCGGCAACAAGACCACGAAGATGCCCGCCGCTGTCCACGTCTTGCGGTTCATCGCGCATCTCCTTTCTTCGCGTCCTTCTCTCGGCCATCCCTATCGTCTTCGTGGGCGTTGGCTTCATCCAACCCCGCGTCAGGCCCATCCCCCGCGTCGTCTTGATCGTCGTCGTCCTTGGGGGAGGCCGTCTGGACGCCACGGCGGAGCGCGCGCTCTGCGAGGAGCTCCTCCGCTTGACGTACTCGGGCACCTACGCGCCAGCGCCAGCGGGCGATGCCCAGGAGCACGAAGAGCAGCGGTACGCCGAGGACGTTGCCCCACTTGAGCCAGAAGAGGTCGTCTTCTTTCTTATGCGCCAACGGTCGTCGGGTTTGCCGCTTTGCGCGGATACCGATCAGGCTCTCGTCCTGAGCAAGGTAGTCGACTGTGTTGAGCAGTATCAGGAGGTTGTCCGAGTTGAGCCGGAGGTATTGGTCGTGGACGAACTCGGCGTCGCCGAAGACGACCAAACGCGCGCTATCTGGCGCGCGTTTGTCGCCCTTGGGTGTGGGGATCGTGGCGTTGGGGCGCAGCGCTGGCCCGGCTTTGGGGATGGGGCGTCCAGAGAAGAAGCTGCGGAAGCGGCCCTTCAGCGAGAGCCCGAGGTCGAAGGGCCCGACGCTCGTGGTCGGTTTCGGTATCCGCATCGGGTCGAAGATGAAGATACCCTGATGCTTCCAGCTGTTCTTCGTGCTTCGAGCGAGCACGTCGCTGATGATGGCCTTGTCCTTGCGGGCCTCTTCGGTCAGTGAGATCGAGCTGGGGAAGACCATCAGCGCTTGTCGCATCTTCTTGGTGATGGGGCTCTTGCGCGAGAAGTTGGTCACCAGCGGGAAGGCTGGGTAGCTGACGAAGACGGCGCGGCCGCCGCCCGCGACCAGCGGCAGCGGGCGATTCTGCCGGTCCATCACGATATCTGCTCGCACCTTCACGCCCCAGTAGGCCAGCATCGCCTCGAGCCCCGTAGCGTTGGCGCGGCCGATGCGCGGCGGCTGTCGCCCGGCGAATTGGCCTCGTGGCGTCTCCAGGGTCATCCCGTCGAGGAAGAAGGCGACGCCCTTGCCGGCCATCAGGAACCGGTCGAGCTCGTATTTCGCGCGCTCGGCGAAGCGCGTCCGGGGGCCGACCACCACCAGCACGTCGATGTCCTTGGGGATCGGCTTGCTGCCGCCCTCGAGGTCGACGGAGACCACGTCGTAGTCCTTGAGGTAGCGCTTCGCGCTGGCCAGGCCGCGGGCCATGGTGGGCTCACCGTGGCCGCTGGTGAAGCCGACTTTGCGCCGCCGCCTGCGGGTAATGCGGCGGATCGTCGACGAGAGCTGATACTCCAGGTCGTTGAGCGAGAGGGTCTGGGGGAGCGCCTCGATCCGGCCGCCGTATTGGAAGGCTACGCCCAGGTAGGCGAGCTGCACCGACGACTTCGCCGAGGTGCGCTGCCCCACCTTCAGCGGTTGGATCTTGAAGCGCTGGGCCTCCTTGCGCGCTTCCTTGTCCTCCGCGTCGATGTAGACGATCTCGGCCTTCAGCCGACCGTTGGAGAGCGCGCCGTACTCCGTCACCATATCGCTGATGTAGCGGCCGAAGGACTTGACCTTCGGCGGCAGGTCGCGGCTGATGAAGGCCTTGACGGTCATCCGATCTGGCAGGGAGCGGATCAGCTTCTTCGAGGGCTCGCTGATCGTGTAGATTCTCTCCGTGGTCAGGTCCGCGCGTCCGTACTTGCGCGAGGCGATGACGTTGACCTCGACCAGGATTCCGATCACCAAGATGGCGTAGAGGACAGTGATTCCGCCACGACTCAAGCGACTCATGGTGGCCTCCTAACGCCAGCGCCGGCTGTCGAGCGACTGGGTCGCCAGAAAGAGGCAGCCGCCGATCAGCGAGAAGTAATAGACCAGATCGCGGGTGTCGATCACGCCGCGGGCGATGTTGCGGAAGTGGGCGTCGAGGGAGAGGTACTCGACCACCGGGCCTACGGCCTTGGGCATGTCTGCCACGTAGTAGCCGAGGATGTAGAGCGCGAAGGTGACGCCGACGGTGATCAGCGACGCCGCCACCTGATGTCTCGTCCAGCTCGAGGCCATCAACCCGATGGCGATATAGGTCCCGCCGAGGAGCAGCAGCCCGAGGTAGCCGGCGACGGTCACACCCCAGTCGAGGTCACCGAGAGAGGCCAGCGTCAAGGCGTAGCAGAGCGTCAGGCCCAGGGCCGCGACGAGCACGCCGAGGGCCCCGAAGAACTTCCCGAGGACGACCTGCCAGTCGGTCACCGGCATCGTGATCAGGAGCTCGATCGTCTTGCTGCGCTTCTCTTCGGCGAGCAGGCGCATCGTCACCGCCGGGAAGAAGAAGATGAAGAGCAGCGGCGCCAGGCCGAAGAAGGCGCGGAGCGACGCCTCGCCGGCGATGAAGGCCTGGGCGAAGAAGAGGTAGCCGGATACCAGCAAATAGGCGGGTATCACGATATAGGCGATGGGGGAGTTGAAGTAAGCCCCCAGCTCGCGTTTGGCGATGGTCAGGATGTTGCGCATCGATTGTCCTTCGGCGTTTGGGCGGGGTCAGCGCGTCAGCTTGCGGAACACATCCTCGAGGCTGACCTGCTGCCTCGAGAGCTCGAGCAGCACCCAGTCGTTATCTCTCGCGCAGCCGAAGAGCTCGCGGCGCAGGTCGCGCTCGTCTTTGGCCTCGACGAGCAGGCCGAGGACGTCGTCTTCGCCTTCGACGTCGCGGACCTGGTCGACGCCCTCGATCTGGCGCAGCTTACCGCGTACGGACTGCGCCGAAGCGTCGCCAGCATCGACCAAGAGCCGGAAGCTGTTGTCGTGCTGCTGCGCGGCGAGCTCAGCGGGTGTGCCGTCGGCGACCAGCTCGCCCTCGCTGATGATGATCACGCGACCACAGGTCGCCTGCACCTCGGGCAGAATATGCGTCGAGAGGATCACTGTCTTTTCGGTGCCGATCTGCTTGATCAGCTCACGGATCTCGACGATCTGGTTGGGGTCGAGGCCGCTGGTCGGCTCGTCGAGGATCAGGATCGGCGGGTCGTGGAGCATCGCCTGCGCTAGCCCAGCGCGCTGCCGCAGGCCCTTGGAGAGCTGCCCCACAGGCTTGCCGAGCACACGCATCAGGCCGCAGATCTCGGAGAGCGTGCCGATCCGTCGTCGCTGCTCGTCGGCGTCGATCGCGCGCAGATCGCCGACGAAGCGCAGGTACTCGAGCACGGTCATATCGGGATAAATCGGCGTGTCTTCCGGCAGGTAGCCTAGCTGCTGCCGGACCTCGAGGGCGTGCTCGGCGATGTCCCTTCCGCCCACCGTCGCGCGACCGCTGGTCGGCGCGAGGAAGGTGGTGAGGATCTTCATCGTCGTGGTCTTGCCCGCGCCGTTGGGCCCGAGGAAGCCAAGCACCTGGCCGCGCGGGACCTGAAAGGTGATGCCGCGCAGCGCCTGGAACTCGCCGTAGAGCTTGGTCAGGTCGTGGACCTCGATCATTGTCCCTCTCACAGTGTTGTCTCTTTGGGGAGACCCAGGCTCTCTAATCGACCCCATCGACCATGTCAAGTCGGTCAACCTTACAGGGCCGCGATATGATACTGTTTTATGGTTCTACTGACCTAGTGTGGGCGGCTGTTCGTGGGGAGCGGATCGACCAAGGGGATGGGTTGGGCTCCTGGGTCACGCTCGCTGAGCTTGGGTGTGCTATGCAAGACGACCACGTCGCCCATCGCCGGGACCCAAGCAGAGTCGACGCTGACGGAGTCGGGGTACCTGGTGATGGCGTGGACGCCATGGGTCTATCCGGAGAGCTGCTCGGTCTCACGGCCGATGCATTGCGGAGGATAGCAGCCCCGGAGCTGCATGCGAAGCCTGTCTCACACGGGTTCGAGGCCCCACAGGGAAGGTTGAACGCCCTGGTCAAAGGGCGGCGTCACGAGCTGAGGTACAGCCCGGCGACGAACCTGGGGTCGATGGCGTCGCCCACGGGGATCGCCGCCAGATCGCGCGCCAATGAGGCGAACCAGCGCAGCGCCAGGCGGGCGGCGGCGTCGCGATCACCCACCGAGACGCCGCTCTGATCGCCGACGCGGGCCTCGAGCTCGGCGCGCGCGGCGGCGGCGATGGTCTCATCAAAACCTGCCTCGTGGCTCACCGGGGCGAGGTGGGCGCGCAGGGCTTGTAGGGACGCGGAGGGAAGCGGCTCATCGAGCGCGGGGAGACCGAGCGCGCGGGCCACGACACGGCTACGAAAGATCGAGGGTAACGTCAGGCCATCCGGCAGCTCTCGCGGCCAGATCTCACGTGGCGCGAGCCGCGCCGAGAGCCGCGCCTCGTCGACCCAGGCGCCGGCCAGCCTGAGGTCGGCACGCGAGGCGAAGGCGCGAGGTGGCTCCGTCTCTCCGAGCGTCGGGCGCGGCGAGATCAGCAGGTTTAGGCGCCGCTCGAGGGCGGGCTCGAGGAGGTCGAGGCGGCGCGGGCCCCGCCCGAGCCCGCCTTGGCGGGCCAGCGGCAAGAGCGGTCGCCCGATCGCGACGGTCATCCCATGACCGAGGCGGGCGATCCGTGAGAGGGCGACTCGCCCGAGGACATGGGACGCGCGGTCGACCTCGCCGTTGGTGAGCTGCTCCAGGCCGATGCTCAGCCGCCCCCGCAGGCGGCGTAAGCTCTCGTCGGCCAGCTCGTGCTGCTCCGGCGCCACCCGGTCGGCCGAGAGCGTCCGATTCGCGAGAAACATCATCGCCTGGGAGAGCCGGCGACGCTCGTCATCGTCGTCGACCTGGGCCAGGGCGCGACTCCAGAAGCTGTCATCTCCGCTCGCCACGAGGCTCCGCGGATCGGCCTCGCCCACGGGCTCCGGATCGGCGCTCGGTGGGCGGTCGGCGCTGCCCTCGTCGGGATCGATCTCGTCAAGGGTCAGCGGCGCGTAGACCGCTAGCGCCTCGAGGGGGTCGGCGAAGCCGAGGTCGGCCAGCCGCCCGCTGCGCCAGCGCAACGACCACTCTTCGAGCTCCGTCGACAGCTCCCACATCAGGTTCTGAAGCAGCGAGCGTCCCCACTCCGGATCGAGGGCGTAGATCCGGTCGAGGAGGCCGGTCAGCTGCTCGAGCTCGCTCTCGGTCTCGCAGACGATGTCGATCGCGAACCAGCCGTCGGGGGTGGTGTAGAAGCTGCCAATCGGCTCCTCAGGCAGCGGCTCGTCTTCGTCTCGCGCCAGATAGATCGCGCAATGAGTCCGCAACAGATACCCCAGCAGCTCGACGTCGAGGCCGCGGAGGTGGCGCTCGGCGGAGTCATCGCCGAGGAGCGTCAGGGCGTAGACCCAGTCGCGGAGCTCGTCGATGTCGACACGATCGGCGGCCCAGACCTGCAGATCGAGCACCTCGCGGACCTGCTCGGCCTCCGCGAGCTCCAAAAGCTCGAGGCTGTCGTGGAGGCCGAGCTCGTTGGCCAGGCGATGAAGCGCGACGCCAGAGAGGCGCCCCACCGCCACCCTGCCTCCCTCGAGCAAGGTCTGCAGCTGCTGCAGGGCAGGGGAGATCGCCCAGCCGAGGCGAGGTAGCTCCAAGGCCGCCGCCTCGGCCTGGTCGGGCTCGGCGCTGCCGCCGAGCAGCCAGGAGGAGACATCTTCGTTGCCGCTGCTTTGCTCTGCCATCAGCTCTGCTCTGCCATCAGCGCTGCCATCAGCGCTGCTCTGCCATCAGCGCTGCTCTGCCATCAGCGCTGCTCTGCCATCAGCGCTGCTCTGCCATCAGCGCTGCTCTGCCATCAGCGCTGGGGGCAGCGCCTTGTCAATCGGCGCCCGCAGGGGGCACCATGGCCGCGTGACTCGCGCCATCTGCATCGCCCTCTGTGGGCCCCGCCAGCGCTCCGCCGTGCGCCTCAGCCTCGTGGCGCTGGGTCGCTGATGGTGTCGCGCGACACGACGCTGGTGGCGGCGGTGAGAGCAGCCTGTCGACGCGAGGGTCTCTTGTCTAGCGGCGACCGGGTGCTGGTGGCCTTCTCCGGGGGGCCGGATTCGCTGGCGCTCCTCGATGCGCTGAGCACGGTGGGCCGGGAGGCCGGGCTGCCAACCTCGGCCCTGCACCTCGACCATGGCTTGCGGGAGACCTCGGCTCATGAAGCCGAGCGCGCTCGCGACCTCGGCGCGGGGTTGGGAGTCGAGGTCGTGGTGCGGCGGCTGGTCGGCCTGGATCCGTCGCCAGCCAACCTCGAGGAGCGCGCTCGGGAGGCGCGGCGCGCGGCGTTGCGAGAGCACGCCCGGGCGTGGGGGGCAGACGCGATCGCGCTTGGCCACACGGCTGACGATCAAGCCGAGACGGTGCTGATGCGGCTCCTTCGCGGCGCTGGCTCTCGGGGGCTGGCGGCCATGCCCGTTTACGACCCTCCCTGGATCCGCCCAATGCTCGGTTGTCGTCGGGCTGAGGTTGAGCGGCACCTCCACATGCGCGGTCTCGAGCCGATCGAGGATCCGACCAATCGCTCGACGGTGTTTCTGCGCAACCGAGTGCGACAGGCGATATTGCCCCTGCTACGAGAGGAAAACCCTCGTATCATCGAGACGCTGGGGCGACTGGCGATCACGGCTCGGGAGGAGAGTGAGGCCCTGGACAGCTGGGCTTCACAGACCCTGGGCGAGCTCCGAGTGGGCGAAGGCTTAGAGGTCGGCCCGCTGCTCGAGGCTCCGATCGGCCTCGTGCATCGTGTGTTGGCGCTGCTCTACGCCTCATCGATCGGCGACCTGCGGCGGGTCCGGCGCCAACACCTCGAGGCGCTCGTCGAGCTCTGTCGCAGGCCTCACGGCGTGGCGCAGCTCGACCTGCCGGGCTCCACCGCCATCCGCGAGTACGGCACGCTGCGGATCCAGCCCAAGGGCGGCGCCGATAGGTCGCCGTGTCAGGGGATCCAAGTGTTCGAAATTAAAGGGCCGGGGAGCTGGCCCCTGGTGCCTGGAGAGCGCCTTGAGGCCTGCGTCGGTCACGCCGGTGGGCCCGAGCCGCTTGCCCTCCCGCTGCGTCGCGTCGAGCTGCCCTTGTGGGTCCGCGGGCCGCAACCGGGTGACCGCCTCTGTATCGAGTGTATCGGGCGGCGACGACACCGTCGGGTCTCCCGTATCTTGATCGACGCTAAGATTCCGGCGGGCAAACGAAACACCGTACCGCTGGTCTTGTCTCAGGAGGGTGAGGTCCTGTTGCTGGTCGGAGTTCGACGGGCGGCAGGGCTGCACTGCAGAGCTGGCGAGCCGGTGCTGTGGTTTCGGCGGAACCTTAAATAGGCATGAGCGCTGCCATTTTTTATTCTCGCCCCAGTCATTGGGTTCGGTTGACGCACCATGGGAGAGGCCTAATACTGTGCTCGGTGGAGGAAGTCGTTGAAACAATCCCATAAGACCATCCTGCTCTGGGTCCTCCTGATCCTGATGTTCGTGAGCATCTACAACCTGTTCACGACGCCCAAGAACGACGAGGGCAAGGTCGACTTCTCGGCCTTCATTCAGGACGTGGAGAAAAACCCGGAGAAGCTGAAGAAGGTCGCGATCAAGGGCAGCATCTATCGCATCGAGTACGCCAGCGGCAAGAAGGCGCGAACCAGCGGTCAAGAGCTCGACAGCAAGCTCCGTGAGAAGCTCGACAAGGCGAGCATCCCCTACGCGATCGAGCCACGGGAAGAGAGCAGCTTCTGGCAGTCGGTGATCATCTCCTGGCTGCCGATGATCTTCCTCTTTGTGATCTTCTTCTTCTTCATGCGACAGCTGCAGGCGGGCGGCGGCAAGGCGATGAGCTTCGGCAAGTCGAAGGCCAAGCTGCTCTCTGATCACCAAAACAAGGTGACCTTCGCTGACGTCGCCGGGGTCGAGGAGGCCAAAGACGAGGTCGAAGAGATCGTCGAGTTCCTCAAAGACCCCAAGAAGTTCACTCGTCTCGGCGGGCGCATTCCCAAGGGCGTGCTGATGATGGGCAGCCCTGGTACGGGCAAGACCCTGCTCGCCAGGGCCATCGCCGGCGAGGCCGGTGTGCCCTTCTTCTCGATCTCGGGTTCGGATTTCGTCGAGATGTTCGTCGGTGTCGGCGCCTCGCGCGTGCGCGACCTCTTCGAGCAGGGCAAGAAGAACGCGCCCTGCATCATCTTCATCGACGAGATCGACGCCGTCGGGCGCCACCGCGGCGCGGGCCTCGGCGGAGGCCACGACGAGCGGGAGCAGACGCTGAATCAGCTCCTCGTCGAGATGGACGGCTTCGAGTCGAACGAGGGCGTGATCTTGATCGCCGCGACCAACCGACCCGACGTGCTCGATCCCGCGCTGCTGCGCCCCGGTCGCTTCGATCGCCGCATCGTCGTGCCGCGCCCGGACGTGCGCGGCCGCGAGGCGATCCTCCAGGTGCACACCAAGCGCACGCCCGTCGACGAGAACGTCGATCTCATGGTGCTGGCGCGAGGTACGCCGGGCTTCTCAGGGGCTGATCTCGAGAACATGGTCAACGAGGCGGCGCTCCACGCAGCGCGGGTCAACAAGGACCGCATCGAGCACGAGGACTTCGAGTACGCCAAAGACAAGGTGCTGATGGGGTCGGAGCGGCGGTCGATGTTCATCTCCGACAAGGAGAAGAAGAACACCGCCTACCACGAGGCGGGTCACGTGATGGTCGCCAAATCGCTGACGGGCACAGACCCCGTACATAAGGTGACGATCATCCCCCGTGGCCAGGCGCTGGGGTTGACCCAGCAGCTGCCGGAAGAAGACCGCATGAGCATGGACGAGTCCTACGCTCGCAACACGATCGCGATCTTGATGGGCGGTCGCCTCGCCGAGGAGCTCATCTTCGGGCACTTGACGACGGGCGCAGGCAACGACATCGAGCGGGCGACCGATATCGCCCATAAGATGGTCTGCGAGTGGGGCATGAGCAAAACCCTCGGCCCCGTCGCCTTCGGCAAGAAAGAGGAGTCGATCTTCCTCGGGCGCGAGATCACACGCAGCCACAACTACTCGGAGAGGACCGCCGAGACGATCGACGCCGAGGTGCGGCAGATCATCGACGACAGCTACAAGAAAGCTCGCGAGATCCTCGAGACGCAGCGTGACCAGCTCGAGTCGTTGGCCGAGACGCTGCTCAAGCATGAGACCCTCGACGCCGAGCAGATCCAGGCGGTCCTCGACGGTAAGCCCTTACCCGATCCGGAGCCCCGCTCCTCGGGCTCCGACAACGTCTGGGAGCCGAGCGCCGATGACGATAGCGAGGAGGAGGGCGCGGACGCGCCGATCCTCGGCCCTGCCGGCTACTCGGGTTCGACCTCTTAGGAGCTTCCCTAGAGCGCCATACCACCCGTCTGTTCCGAGACGGATCCGCTGTTCCGAGACGGATCCGCCCCGCCCGCTCGGCTCGGCGCTGCCTGCCTCGATTCCGCTCCGATTCAGGCCCATTCAGCCCCCTTCGTCCACCGACGGATAGAGAGCACCTTGGCCCACAGAAGCCTACACGATGCCGTTTGTTGCCCCATCGTGGCGCCTCCGTATAATCGATGAGTCCACGCCGCAGTCCGTTAATAATGTAGATGTTTCGGCGTCTTGGAGGTTCGAGTTGGCGATCGGTCGATGGGTCTTTCGGGTGGTGCTCGCGTTGCCTCTGGCGATGGCGATTGGATACCTGCCCTACCGCGCCTACGGCCCCGAGGGGATTGGCCAGGTTCGGCGGCTCGAGGCCGAGCTGCAGCGGGTCGATCGACAGAACACGTCCTTGCGGGCCGAGAACCGCGCGCTCCAGCTGCGCATCGGCCAGCTGAAGCAGGATCGCCGCGCCATCGAGCGCGTCGCTCGGGACGAGCTCGGCTTGGTTCGGCCTAGCGACCTCGTCTTTCTTTTCGAGTAGGGCTCCGATGACTCGCCTTGCCGCCCGCTCAGTCTACTACGCTCGCCGCCTGCTCACAGAGCGGGCTGGCCTGATCCTGGGTGCCGTCACCGCCTGGATGCTAAGCACCGGGCAGCTGTATGGGGTGAGCCGCTGGTCGATAGCGCTGACGTTGGGCCTGCTCTTCCTCTTCTGTCTGCGCTTACTTGGGGGCTGGCGCGCGCGCCGTACGCCGATCGTGGCGGGCCTCGATCGCTTCGAGCTCGGGCTGTCGCTGGTCGCGCTGGTTCATGCGGGGATCCAGCTCGCTGGAGGCCCCTCATCTTGGGCGCAGCCGCTGGCCTACATCGCCATGGCTTACCTGGTCGGCTTCAACGGCCGAATCGTGGGCGGCTTGCTCACCGCCACAGCGCTGGCGTTTCAGCTCGCGCTGCACCTCGGGGAGGGGGCGCTTACGGCCGCGGCGGGGGCGAGCCGCTGGGCCGCTCTCGAATGGGCGGCGCTCTTGACCCGCGGCGGTTACCTGCTGGTCTTTGCGCTGGCCAACCTGCTCTTCTTGCAGGCCGAGGTGGCGCGTCGCCGGCGCACGCACCACGCGCGGCTGACCGAGGCGATCCGTGCGCTCCACGACGAGGCCCGCGACTATCGGCTGATCTCGGCGTCGCTGACGTCGAGCGAGAGCGTCGATCGCGCGATCGACGAGTCGAAGCTGATGCGGGGCGCCGTCGAGGCGATTCACCAGGGCATGTTCTTCGTGCTCGATCTGCTGAAGAAATCGCTCGAGCTGCAGACCTGCGTGCTGCTCTGGCTGGACGCTCAGGGGCGTCAGCTGAAGATCAAAGAGCTCGTCACCGACAGCCGCCTGGTGACGGAGACGGCGATCCCCGCGCAAGCCGGCGCGATCGGCGGCGTGGTCAAGAACCGACTGCTGCTCAACCTGCGGGCGCGCAACCATAACTCTCGCGGCATCGCCTACTACGCGGGCCCGGAGGAGGTCGGGGCGTTTCTCGGCGTGCCCGTGGTCGAGGATGGACACCTCCGTGGTGTGCTCTGCGCCGACCGTCGGCAAGACCGGCCCTTCAGCCGCGCCGAAGAGGAGCTGATGGTCGAGGCCAGCCGTCAGGTGCTGCGGGCGATCCAGAGCGAGCGCGTCTTCGTCGCGGTGGAGCGCTCCAAATATGAACATGAGCGCTTCTACCGCGCCTCGACGATGCTCAACGGTGCCCTGACCCTCACCCAGGTCTACGACACGGCCTTCGCCGCCGCGCAGCAGATCACGGCCTTCGACTTTGCGGCGATCACGCTCTACGACCGGCAGGCGCGCAAGCATGACATCGAGCGCGTCTGGGGCGAAGAGGACAGCGGCCTCGAGGGCGCGCGCTTCGGCAACAACGCCGGGCTCGTCTCGATGGTCGTCAAGAACAAGCACTTCTTGCCAGCGGGAGATCCGAGCCGCGCCGAGCGCGATCGGGAGCGAGCGATCTTCACCCGTAAGCTCCGCGTGCGCCAGAGCATCGGATCGCTGGTGGTGCTGCCGCTGATCGTTCAGGACGAGGCGATCGGGACCTTCGTCTTCGGCGCCGAGCGGCCGCGACGCTTCCCCAAGCGGGTGCGCGAGATGCTCAGCGTGATCGCCAACCAGGTCGCCGTCTCCGTCGAGAACGCGAAGATGTACAAGCGGATGGAGGAGATGGCGACCACCGACGGGCTGACAGGCCTGCCCAACCACCGCACCTTCCAGGCGCGCTTGAACGAGATGCTGGCCCGCGCGGAGCGCCATGGAAAGCCCGTCTCCATCTGCCTCACCGACGTCGACAAGTTCAAGTCGGTCAACGACACCTACGGCCACCCGGTGGGCGATCAGGTGCTCAAGCGCGTGGCCAAGGTGCTCGCGCAGCAGGTGCGCAAGGTCGACATCGTCGCTCGTTACGGCGGCGAAGAGTTCGCCTTCGTGCTCGAGGAGACCGACGCCGCGGGCGCCAAGCTGCTCTGCGAGCGCGTGCGAGAAGAGATCGCCGCCCAGCTGATGAACTCCGACAAAGGCACCTTCCGCGTCACGATCTCCCTCGGCATCGCCAGCTACCCGCGCGACGGCGAGCATAAGCAGCTGCTGATCGAGCGCGCCGATCAGGCCCTGTATCACGCGAAGGAGTCCGGCCGAAACCGTACCGTGCGCTTCGACGAGATGACGGGGGCCCTCCGCAAGACAGGCTGATGTCCTCGACACCCATGTAGCGATCCGTTGGCGGCCTCACGCTTCGGACCGGGCGACGTCGTCGTGCTGATCTGCGCGATCGAAGAGGTCGATCGCTCAAGCGCGAGCTCATCGAAGTCGGCACGTGCCATCTCGACGCGAAGCCTGTCGAGGCGTTTGAGACACGCGCCGAGCAAGTCTAGAGCGCTGATCAGCTTACCGGACCGAGCTGCGCGAAGGATGCGGAATCACGGCGTAGGAGCGAGGAGGGCGCCTGCTGGTAGCAAGCAACCGAC
>PDWJ01001128.1_pt1 | contig 35518 bp, 28 predicted proteins | sample 1430881 | NCBI WGS metagenome assembly PDWJ01 (sample SAMN01162460, study PRJNA174530) | Oral metagenome, whole genome shotgun sequencing project. | biome: Marine environment; feature: Marine mammal; material: Swab sample of the gingival sulcus; isolation source: swab sample of gingival sulcus...
GTGCCTATATGGAGAAGGAATATAATGAATTACACGACGAATTACGTCCTGAATACGACGAAACTGTTTTAAAGAACGGAATCAGAGGAAAATATGTGAAGCGCTATCAGGAAAAAAACCAATTCCGGAGGAACGTTTGCGCCAGATTTGGTTCCGACGAACATCTCTTGCGGACAAACAGCGGTGTCATTCACGTGAAATTATTTATCATTCGAGATGAGATGCTCCGCTCTCTCGAGCACGTTGATCTTGCAAAGCCAGGGAAGACAACCCTGAATACGCTCTGCTACTTGTAAAATATGAAGTGCGCAAACAACATTCATGTGTGATTTTCCGTTTGTGGAGAGCTTGGCAACCCCGATACAGACTCCAACAGGCTCAGGCCGAATGGGAAAGAAATACCATTGAAATTCTATCCAGAGACTTACAAGCAAACGAGGTGATACACCTGCATAAATTTTGAGCTGTAAAGTTTATGCTGGGCCGAACCACATGCCTGAAAGTACTGCCCGAAGAACGATTATCGATCCAATGACTGACAGCACGTTTTTTCAGTTCAGTCAATTCATCCAGACTGAATTAGGGATCAAAATGCCGCCGACCAAAAAAGTGATGCTGCAGGCGCGTCTGCACAAACGCCTCTGGAAACTGGGGCTCGATTCATTCGATGCCTATTACGAGTATGTGTTTAGCCCTGATGGGCGTGAACACGAACTCCCTCAAATGATTAATGTCGTCACGACGAATAAAACCGATTTCTTTCGGGAGCCCAATCATTTCGACTTTCTGGTAGAACACGTCTTACCGAAAATGATCAAGCGACATGGATTAGAAAAACGATTTACATTATGGTGCGCTGGCAGTTCTTCAGGGGAAGAGCCATATAGTCTGGCAATGGTCTTGCACAACTATTCCGAGCAGGTCCACGGATTTAAATTTTTCATTCTTGCAACCGATATTTCCACAAAAGTCCTTGATAAAGCAAAACTTGGGATTTACGATGAGGAATCGGCAGAACCGATTCCGGTCATCTTTCGGCAGAAATACTTGCTTCGCAGCAAAGAGCGTGATAAAGGGCTGGTACGAGTCTCACCGGAGATTCGATCGTTTGTACGATTTCGGCGTCTGAACTTGATAAAAAGTGACTTTGGGCTCCGAGAAACCGTGGATATCATCTTCTGCCGAAATGTCATTATCTACTTCAATCGGGAAACCCAGGAACATGTCATCAATAAGTTATACCACCATCTTTCTCCTGGAGGCTATCTGTTTACCGGGCACTCCGAAACCCTGAACGGACATTCAGTTCCTTTGAAGGCCGTTGCCCATACAGTGTATCAAAAAGAGTTCTGATGGAGATACATATGCGTCCGAACTCGATTCTCAGACTGACAGCGGCCCATACAAGTATGTCAATACGGCTATTCCAATCATGTTACAGCGTCTGCGAAACTACGGAATCGACCCAAAGGACCTGGAAGTAAAGCTTTTCGGAGGAGCAGATATGATGGTCACAGATTCGGAAAATCCAAATCCTCATCCTGTAGGGCAATCGAATATTCATGCGGTGCTGAAGATTATCAAAGCGCAGCATCTCACTTTAACAGTATCTGACGTTGGGGGACACCTGGGGCGAAAGCTTCTCTTTTATACTCATACCGGGGAAGTCTTACTGAAACGCATACAATCGAGTACAGAGCTAGACTCGCCACTCTAATCGGCAGCACGATACGCCGGTCGAAATGCCATCGGCGTTATTGGGCGACGACGGCGCTCAAGGGTTGACTGAAATGAAAGAAACCGGAACGTTCCTGACGATTGCGCAAGATGAGGCAAGCTCCGTCGTCTTCGGCATGCCGAACGAAGCGATCAAACGCGGTGGGGTTGACACCATTCTCCCACTGGATCAGATCGCCAAGGCTGTCATAAAAGCCGTCGACAGATGATTGGCGATTAGTGATTGTTCTCCACTCAATCGCCAATCACTAATCGCCAATCGTCAATCCTTACGAGCAGCCACTTGTGGTTCCGCAATTCAGACACTTATAACACGCGCCATTTCTCACCATAATTGCACCACAGACGCTGCATGGTGGGGCGTCAGCCTGCTCTTGAAACACCCGACGTTCGTTTTCAACGAGTTGAATCTGGGTTTTAGCCTGGTGTTCCAATTCGGCCTCAGAATGTCCATTCGTCGTGAGTGATTTTGGCGCAGGAGGTAACACACTGGGACGATCTTCAGGCTGCATAAATTTCAAGGCCAACCAACGGAAGATATAATCCAAAATCGATTTCGCGATTGGAATATCTTTATCCCCAGTAAACCCAGCCGGTTCGAATCGCATATGGGAAAACTTATTCACCAGGACCCCTAAAGGAACACCATATTGTAAAGCAAGAGAAATTGCTGTCGCAAACCCATCCATCAAACCGGAAATCGTCGATCCCTCTTTCGACATCACGATAAAGAGCTCTCCCGGAGTGCCATCTTCATACATCCCGACTGTCACATAGCCCTTATGACCAGCAATACTGAACTTTTTCGTCATAGCAGCCCGTTCGTCTGGTAGTGGACGACGTATGGGATGAAATTCTTGTTCAGAACTCTCCTTCGAACTGCCTGATGACGTTGTGAGCGGTTGGATTTGCTTTGAGCCGTCACGATAGATCGCCACCGCTTTAATCCCGAGTTTCCAGGCAGTCATATAGACGTCCATAATTTCTTCAACCGTGCTGGTATGAGGCACATTGACGGTTTTGGAAATGCCGCCGCTGATAAAAGGCTGCACAGCGGCCATCATCTTCAGATGCCCCATATATTGAATCACTCGCTGCCCATTCTTCGGAGGAAACGCACAATCAAACACTCCCAGATCGTTTACATCGAGCAGAGGTGCTCCTTCGATCGTTTCATGCTGCTCCAGATAATCGAGAATCCCCTGTTGCTCGTCATGTTGATAGCCCAACTGTGTCAAAGCTTCAGGCACTGTCCCGTTAATCATCTTAATATTCCCGCCGCCGACCAGATGTTTGTATTTAATGAGCGCCAATTCCGGTTCGATTCCGGTCGTATCACAATCCATCATAAATGAAATCGTTCCGGTCGGAGCCAGCACAGTGGCTTGAGCATTACGATAGCCGGCTTTCTTTCCTACTTCAAAAGCCTCATCCCAGACGGTCTGGGCAACTGACAGCATCTCAGTTGGAACAGCGCAGCTCGTATCAATCGCTTCAACTGCTTGCCGATGCTGTCGGATAACGTTCAACATTGCCCCTTGATTGGCGGCGTAGGCTTCAAACGGTCCTCGAATCCGTGCCAGAAAGGCTGACGTCTTATAGGCCTGCCCACACATAAGTGCCGTCACAGCGGCAGCGTATGCCCGGCCAGCGTCACTATCATAAGGCAATCCTCGTGCCATCAACAACGCGCCCAAATTCGTATAGCCTAAGCCAAGAGGGCGGAACTGATGGCTATTTTGGGTAATCTCCGGTGTGGGATAGTTCGCATGATCGACAATAATTTCCTGGGCAACAATCAAAATATGTACGGCGTGCAGAAAGCTTTCAACATCGAACTCTCCATCAGAATTCCGAAAGCGCATCAGATTCAATGAGGCCAGATTACAACTCGTTCCATCGAGAAAGAGGAATTCGGCGCAGGGATTCGACGCGTTGATTCTCCCGGAATTTGGGCTGGTATGCCATGCATTAATTGTCGTATCGTATTGTAAGCCAGGATCGCCGCACACATAGGTCGATTTGGCGATCATTCGCAATAAATCGCGCGCCTTATACGTGTCCGTGACTTCTCCGGTTGTAATCGCAGTTGTCTGCCACGTGTCGTCATCTTCGACTGCCTTCATAAACGCATCGGTTACGCGAACGCTGTTATTGGCATTTTGAAAGAAGATCGAATCATACGCATTATCAGGATCGTAGCCCTGTTCGATCAGTTTACGGGCTTTTTCCTCTTCGCGTTCTTTACACGTGATATATTCGACAATATCAGGGTGATCTGCGTTCAAGATCACCATCTTGGCAGCCCGGCGAGTTTTACCACCGCTTTTTATCACGCCGGCAAAAGCATCATACCCCCGCATAAACGAAACCGGTCCACTTGGTTTTCCACCGCTTGACAGCCGTTCTTTTGACGAGCGCAATACCGAAAGATTCGTCCCGGTCCCAGAACCATATTTAAACAAAATTCCCTCGGTTTTCGCTAGTTCAAGAATCGATTCCATCGTGTCCTCCACGGAGTTGATGAAACACGCTGAACATTGTGGCTTTTCCTCAATACCGACATTAAACCATACCGGACTGTTAAACGAAGCTTTCTGGTTGACAAGCAGATGAGTCAATTCAGCGTAAAAACTATCGGCATCGCTGCCTGTGGCAAAGTACCCGTCACTTTTCCCCCAATCGGTAATCGTACAAGTCACCCGTTCGATTAATTGTTTGACACTCGTTTCGCGCTCCGGTGTGTCCGGCATCCCGTGGAAATATTTATGCACGACAATATTTGTCGCCGTTTGTGACCAAAAGGATGGGACTTCAACGCCGGTTTGTTCGAACACAATGCTGCCGGTCACATCGGTAATACGAGCAGTTCGACGTTCCCAATCAACTTTTTCAAAAGGATGGATTCCGGGAACGGTATAGTATCGGCGAATAGACAATCCTTTGACTTTTGGGAGCGGTTTTTTGCCAGACATCGTTTTTGGAGTCTTAAGCTGCTGCTTTTCTTCTTCACGAGTATCGGTCTTTCTGTTTCCTGGTCTTTTTACTTCATCCATAAGAGATTGTATGAAGTGAGGTAACGTGAATTCATGTTATACGTGAACTCACGTTACAAATGATCTAAAGTTGATGGAAGTGAAATCCGTCTTCACCCTTCAGGGCACTCCTCACTTTACCTCACTTCTCACTTCCGTGTTTGAGTTTTTGTAATTCCTCCATAAATTCTTCAACATCAGTAAATTGACGATAGACAGAAGCAAACCTGACGTATGCCACATCATCGAGTTTTTGTAGGCCCTTTATCACACATTCTCCAATTGTCCAACTCGGAACCTCTACCTGAAAACCAGAGTGGATATCCATTTCAATCGTATGGCCAAGCCGTTCAATCGCTTCCATGGAAACAGGTCGCTTTTTACAAGCTGTTATCACCCCTCCTATTAATTTTTCACGCTGAAATGGTTCACGACGATTGTCTTTTTTGATCACATATAATGGGGCATGTTCTATTGCCTCATAGGTGGTAAATTTATGGCCACATTCCAAACATTTCCGGCGGCGACGAATAATATTCCCCCCCTGCGCGGATCGGGAATCAGTGACCTTATCGTGATCTTTTCCGCAAATGGGACAACGCATATATCATGTGAACAATTATTGATATGCCTGAAGGCTGACAGCAGACAACATTTCTTCCTCAAAAAAAAGACAAATCAATATATTGTGTATTTTTTATTTCTATTATCTACAATATATTGATTTTATATCATAGGCTCCGCTTTATGTCAATTTCGATTTTCAGGGATAATGGTGATACCTGGAGAGCTGAAAAAGAGATGAGGCTGAAAAGCGAGTATTTTATCTCGATTTCGTACTTTTTTGCTATACTTCGCGATTACTTCAAAGAATTGAAGACGTTAGCCGATTTATCCGATGCAAAATAAATACGAGCATTCTCAGTCTTCTGAAAAACGGCTGTGACAAAATCAATAAAAGATTTCTTTTGATGGAAATTTTCTGCCATTGTGACCTGTGATAATGTGCCACCAGGCAGGTAGGCCGAAAATTTTCCTTCGATGGTCATCTGTTTGAGCAATGGGTATGATTCGTCGGGATTCATATACATTCCATCACAATACCAAACTTTTCCCTGACCGAGATCGCCTTTGACAATATGGCCTGAATCAGGAGAGTAGTACCGAAGATCCAGGCGAGCAAGGCGTGACGACACTTCCGGGTTCGGCATTCCGGCGAGGACAAACGAAATATGGTGACGTTGGGATAAGCGTTCGCACACTGATTGCATATGAGCAATAATTTCCAGTCCAAAATTCGACGCGTCATCAGTCTCGTGAAACTGACAGTCTTTATGGATCTGAACGAGCTCATTCAGCCCGACAAAACTGATCAAGAAATCGGCCTCCTCGAGCTGAAGAAAACTTCTGCCGTCTTGTTTCATCATGAGGATTCCCAATGGCCCCTCTCGACCTGCTGCCAGTAATTTTTCAATAAACACCCGCTTTTGCATATGCGCTTCAGCCACTAACTCCATCATTTCCGTCAATTTCGCAAACAGGTGCATGTCGCTGCCGTGAGCGATGTAGCCGAATCGAGGAAGATTAATCACAATATTATTAATCACGGCATGGCGGGTTTTCCAGAGGTCACGTTCAGGCTCTTCCAGACGATACGAACGAAACACTTGCCGTTGTTCACCCCGTTCGAACACAAGAGATGCCTGTCCTTTTTGAAAAATGAACTGGGCTACTTTCCCCAGAAGTTCCACATGGCCCGGAGTGTCGAAAAATGCGTCGGAAATATGGATTTGAGGGAGAGGCGAGATAAAAAATTCTCCATTATGCTGGCTTTCGGCCAGGACTTCAAGAAAGGTTAATAAGACTCGTTGAGCTTCAGCCTGGTAATCTCCGTATTTTTCTCGCTTGGTCCTGGTCCGATTTTGCCCTCGTGGTTTCGTGTTGGCTGCCCCAATAACGGACGCCGCCTTCAAATCGTCCGGAACATACCAATACAGGTCCAACACAGTTGCCACTCTCGGGCTCATTGATTGGCGGGAAAGCTCAAAGATCAATTTTTGAGCTAACTGTTTGAGTTCGGCATTTGAAAGACTTTCCGTATAAGGTGCGAATAAAAGGTTCACAGCATCCCATTCGACGGAATAACAGAATAAGCCGTGAAGGATTTCGGTAAATCCCACCATCTGGGAAACGAGGGCTTCAGGATGTTTCGCAGGTGTCGTTCTCAGGCCGTTTTCAAAAAAATTCAGACCGAATTTTTTCAGATATTCCACAGAGAGACCGACACAGTAAAGGCGATCGATAAATTCCAATCCTTCCAGGTAGATATCGCCGCGCAAATGAGCATCAGCCACGTCCTGGGAGAAGACATTAAGCAAAGCATACTCACGTTTAATTCGACTTGCGAGAGCGATATTGGTCAATTCTGGTCCTGGTAAAAATTCGGTATGATGTGTATGATGATGAAGAATAATTTGCTCGACATCATACAGCGGAACTCCTAGGCGTGCATGCATTTTGTGAGCTTTCTCCAGACCAAGCTCGATCAGTTTGGCCCCAACAAGCTCTCTGATCAGGGTGCTGGTGAGAATACTGACATTCAGCCCGATAATCTGCTTTTCGACTTCATTGCTGATAATTTCGGCAGTTCTTCGATCGAGATAGGTTTCACGAATCAGGACGTTGACGATTCGTTCCTTATTCCATTCCTCAAGGTACTCGCTTGAGGTTCGTATATAAAGCTGTTTTGGCATGCTTACGATTGGCGATTAGCGATTCATGATGGCTTAGAGTGGAGCAATCAACAATCAATAATCAACAATCACAAATAGCGTTGTCGTTGCGTATAGGTAGTATACAGCAGCTTTTTCACTTCAGGTCCGGCGGGCTTTTTAAGAAAGTCGTCATAGATTTTTTTAATTGCCGGATTTTCATGAGCTTTTCGAACAGTTTTCCCGGCATCGAGAGCATACAGGGCCAGAGAACGTGCGCGAACAACGTCATCATTTAAGGGGAGAGGCTCTCCTCCCCCCCGGGCACAGCCTTCGGGACAGCCTTTAATTTCAATATAATGATAGTGTTTCTTCTCATGTGTGATCTTCTCGATCAAACGCCCAACATTACCTGTGCCATGAATAATCGCAGTGGAAATCGTCTGTTCTCCTAATTTCAGATGAATCTCTTTGAATCCCTCTGATTCGCGCATACTGTCGAACTCTGGCGCTTTGAGTTTCTTTCCCGTCAAAAGCTCGTAAAATGTCCGCATGACCCCTTCAAGCATTCCTCCAGGGGCACAAAAAAGACTCCCGGCCCCTGAAGCCTTATCAAAAGGCGGATCGAACGGTTGGGCGTCGATTGACAGCAAGGCGTTTCCTGTGGTCCCTCGGATCAAACTCGCGGCTTCTTTAGTGGTCAGACAGGCATCGATACTGGAATGCCCGTTGACATTCATCTCCGGGCGCTCCCGTTCGAATTTCTCTGCTGTACATGGTGTTATCGAAACCACAAACATCTGATCGGCAGGGATGGCCTGCTGTTGCGAATAATAGGTTTTGACAAGTGATGCCAACGCCTGATCCGGCGATTTACAATAAGATAACAGCGGCAGCAAGTTTGGATAAAAATGCTCGATATACTTTATCCAGGCCGGGCTCGATGAGGAGAGCATCGGAAGGCGTTTCCCCGATTTCACGCGCGTCAGTAATTGATACGATTCTTCAAGAAGCACGACGTCTCCTCCGATCGCAGCATCGAAGATGGCGTCAAACCCGGCATTTTTTAAGGTGGCGATAAGCTGCCCGGAAAGTTCTGTCCCCGATTCGAGACCGAATTCTTCGCCGATCGAGACACTAACCATCGGTGACAATAACGCGACGACATGTTGTTCAGGATCGTGTAATGCTGCCTGAACACTTCTGACATCGGACTTCTCATAAAACGAGTTAACAGGGCACACCTGAATACACTGTCCGCAGGCAGTACACTCAACGTCGTTCAAACTTTGCCCGAAGGCAGCTTCAATCCGTCTCTGGCACCCTCGATAGGAAAAATCGATCACATCGACTTTCTGAATCTCCCGACAGACTTCAACACACAAACCACACGCAATGCACATATTCGGTTCATGAATGATGGCGGGGCTTTTGTCGTCGAGAGGGAAGGGAGGATAAACGGGATTCCCGTCTTTTCTCAGGGCTGCCCGCCGGGAAAAGCGAGACTGTTGCACGCCGAATTCTTTTGCAAGTTCCTGCAATTGACATTTGCCGTTTCGATAGCAGGTTAAACAGTGCATCGGGTGTTGGGCTATAAGCAGCTCAAGGCTCATTTTGCGGGATTGGATGACTTTCCTGCTGTTTGTTGTCACAACCATGCCATCTTCAGCCTGTAACAGGCACGAGGGAAACAGACGATCGTGGCCTTCGACTTCGACGACACACATTCGGCACCGCCCGAATGACTTCATTTCAGGAAGGAAGCATAGTGTGGGAATCGAAATATCAAAAGATTGAGCGACTTCAAGTACTGTCGTTCCCTTAGGAACCTGTACCTCAATTCCATTAATATGTAAGGAAATTAACTCCATTTACGGAGGGATTTGAGTGTTTGGGTGTTTCAGTATGTAAGTGATTACTGTTCATCAAACACCCAAACACTCAAACACCCAAACACTCAAACACTTAAAAACAGGTGCCTGCCTGACAACGCCGCTGAACGTGGTCCTCAAATTCTTTTCGGAAATAAACCATGACACTCGTAAGGCTAAAACAGGCGTTGCTACAGAATCCACATAAACTTGTTTGTTGAATATAGTCAGCTAACTCTTGCAGCATCTGCTGGACATCGTCAAAATTTCTCCGACGACATCCGGGAATATCCCTTCCTTCACAGATGGCCTGTAAGATCGATGAAATTTGATAAATACCTTCCCTTCCCGATGTACATTGTCCGCAAAGTTCTTCCAAGGTTGCAAGAAAATGCTGATGAATTCGGCCGACGAGACACACAGATCGATCGAGTACTTCAATCGTTCCGGTCCCGACCTGCAAACCCATTTGTTGAAGGGCATCATGGTCAAAAGGCGTATCTAAAGACTCAGGAGAGAGATACCCACCCGCCGGTCCCCCGATATGGAGAGCCTTTATCGGACGATCGATGAATTCACCACCTCCGATTTCCATGATAATCTCTCGCAAAGGTGTCCCTAAAGGCACTTCAACAATTCCAGGATGTTTGATGGCCCCGAGCAGCGTCAGGCATTTTGTACCGGGGTTATCTGTCGTTCCAGTCGAGGTAAACCAACTGAAATCGTGTTGGACAAGCAGAGGAATGTTCAAAAAGGTCTCAACATTATGGATTAAGGTTGGGCATCCCCACAACCCCGATTCTTCAAGGTACGGTGGAATCGGTCGAGTTCCGATATCGCCTTCAAGAAAAGAGATAATCGATGTGGCTTCTCCAACCAGATAGCCAAAAGGGGCACGGCGAATTTCGATGTCGAATGAAAAAAGAGTCCCCAGAATGTCATGCCCCAGGTAATTATTTTCCCTGGCCAACGCTAAAGCGCTTTCCAAACGTTGTAGTCCAAGTTCATACGTCGGATTCACATAGATAATCCCCTCTGTTGCCTGAACTGCGTATGCTGTAATGACCATTCCTTCAATCAACGCGAAAGGATCACTTTCGATCAGGTTCCGATCGGTTATCGAGGCGTCGTACCCTTCATGCGCGTTACAGATGAGATATTTGGGGGGGCGTTCCTCCACAGAACGACGCTGAAACTCCTCGTCTGAAGCCACCATTCTCATCCATTTTTTAATCACCAACTCTCCCGAGTCTCCGCGTTCACGTAAACCAGCGACACCGGCAAGGTTTGCAACTTCATCAGGGCTCATCCGATTTAACGCTTTAGAAAGGGCCAGAAACCCTTCTTCCAGGAAGAATTCATCTAAACTCTCCGGATCGATCACTCCGCATCGTCGAGAAACTCGTAAATTTTGAGCGCGAAAAAAATCCAGATACTGGATGACAGGCACAGAATCCAGTAACTTTTTGGAATCATCAGAGAATTGACCTAACACCCATTTTTCAACAACAGTATTCTGTTCGATATGTTGCGAAATAATCTCTGAAATCATAGCAGCATCAACATTGGCATATACGATAGTAGGGGCCTGGGGCGATGAGACCGACAAAAAAGGGGCTTCCGAAAAATTTCCTAATCCTCCGGTAATGGCAAGACTAACCTGTGACAAATCCCGGCGGCGCAACTCCATAAAGATCGTATTGACAATATTTCCAATATCCACGTCCGGCGTATAACTACATGCTGTCAATTTCAACAACACACCATTGCCATAGCAAATTTTTCGGATGATCGCCTCACGTTTTTCAATGCATTGTTGGTCGTCATGGCATTCCGGCAAGGGTCTTTTAGTCAGACACTCCGTCACTTTCGGACAGCGTTCGAACTCACTGTCAAGACATCTCGAACAGCACCGATCTGTTAGTTTATTCATATTTCGCTCCCTTTTCCATAGTAGCTTCTCATCTTACTGAGACGGCATGTCAGAATCCGGAATTGTTCAGCGACATATCGTATCGCTCGATCGTCAGACAGTTTTTTATACGTTCTGAGATACTGAAATCCTCGACTAACGTCTCCGAGAGCCGAGGTTAAGCCAGGCATATGTGCTGTAAAAAACTGATTGTCCTCATGATGTTGTTCTGCTGGCAAAGCTGTATGCTGCTCTCTTCGGGCGTTGGTACAATGCGTGTCTTTCGGCAAAAGCTCCTCTGCGGGCCTTTCATCCGACTTGAATAGAATATGAGGAAAATACTGGCATAATTTTGCAATTTTTATAAGCGGAACTTTATAGTGTACTGCCAACCATGCGGCATCGCAACGCGTGATGACACTCCTGGCGTCATTCAGCATTCTCAATACGTCTTCAAGAGGGATATGGGCATGTTCAAAATGCTCTACGCGCTCCTGAAGCGGAAGCAACGAAGGCGACATGGGCTGAAAGGATGTCGAACCCATTGGAAGTGTTCGTCTTCTCGAAGGGCAGGTAGGAGGGAGCCTTTGCCCATAATACGTCAGAAACTTTGTGAGTGATGCCGGCGAAATACGTAATGTTTTGGCATACTGCTTTCCAATTTCAGGCTGTGCCAACAACTCCTGCGGGGCTATTGGTAAACATGAGAGCGTTGAAAAGACAACGGATTCGTTCGGATGCGATGTTTCCTCGGGTGTGCTCGAGCCGCGTCTATGCGAACACGGCTGAACGGCTCTACCCGTTTCAGTTTGCGTGGTGAACGAAACAGGGAGATGTTCTTCAGAACCTTTTGTCTCCTCCCTCCGATCACGTAGACGTTTGGACAGCAAAAAATACGTCTCGTCACCGGCTCTGACTGCTTGAGATTGCCGTATTTCCTGAGACGACACGTTGGCCTGTGGATGAAAATGAGGATAATATGATGTCACCTTATGCACATACACCGATGACAGTTCCATTGCGCGAGGGAGTTTGCGGATGATCGTTTCATCGAGGGATCCTTCGCTTGTCAGAGTATTTTCAAGGATGCGAGTAATGGCTCCCTTCGTAGAACGATATTGAAAAGCAATTTTTTCCGAAGACGAGATCGGAACGAGATGCAAATGAATGTATGATGACAAGATGTCATCAAAATGTGGAAGAATCAAAATGTCATCGGCATCTTCGACCACTCCATGCAAGAGCTTTGCAGGGAGCCCGGCAATTGAGATCGGTGGCAGCAGTTGTTCTGGAGAAATCGGGCGAAAATGGGAAATCGACTCAACCAGCAGCCCTACCATACCTGATGCAATTTTCATCGCAATCATGGTTGTTCCTCGCTCCAGAGGAATCGGCGAAAGTCCAAATCGTTTCCGCAGATCGACGATCACGATGATATGCTGGCGAATTTCAGTTAAGCCGATCACGTAGGGTAAAGGACTGGGGATCTTCCGAACATCTTCTAAGCGGACAATTTCCAAAATTTGATCGGCAAACACTCCAAACTGAGTACCCGCAAGTTGAAATTTAATGATCCCGATGTTCTCCATGAGTGTCTCGCTCTTTCAACATGTAACTGGATCACAACCTGAAAAATTTTTTAATCTGTTAAAAACCTTTCAGGCTGCATGTCCAGTTGAGAAAACAGTCCAACTAACGAGATAAAATATCTACCACATGTTGCATATCGTCCGGTAATGCTGTTGTAAACGTCATTCTCTCCTTGCTGACAGGATGAAAAAATGCTATAGTCTGCGCATGAAGCGCCTGCCGGGACATCTGGAAATTATGATACGACCCGTTCCCATACACTGGATCTCCCACAACGGGGTGATGGAGATATTTGAGATGTACTCGAATTTGATGCGTTCGCCCTGTTTGTAATGTGACATGGAGTAACGCATGATGTGGAAACTGCTGAACCACCCGATACAATGAAAGAGCGTACCGCCCTTTTTCCGGATCGATCGCCATTTTTTTTCGATCACTCCGGTGGCGTCCGATCGGCATCTCCACTTGCCCGTGGAGCTCTTTCACACGACCATGAACGACAGCGGCATACACGCGAGTCAGCGATCGAGTTTGAAGTTGGGCTGACAGACCGATATGGGCGTCGTCAGTTTTCGCGACCAGCATCGCACCTGACGTGTCGCGGTCCAAACGATGCACGATCCCGGGCCGCTGCACACCACCAATCCCCGACAACTCCCGACAATGGTATAGCAGAGCGTGAACAAGTGTTCCGGTATAATGCCCTGGCGCAGGATGGACGACCATTCCAGCGGGTTTATTAATGACCAAAAGATGCTCATCTTCAAACAGAATATCCAAAGGAATCGGTTCGGCAATCAGTTCAGATGGTCTTGGTTCAGGGAGCGTCAGAACGATTGTATCAGCACGCTTAATCCAATAGCCAGGTTTGACAGACCGGTCATTGACCTTAACATCTCCATCACGAATAAGTTTACGAATTTGTGAACGAGAACACGAGACTGGTTCCTGAGCTGCCAAAAATGTATCGAGCCGACATTTACCCTGGGGCAAGGCTGTGGCCGCTTCGATATCCTGTGATCTCTCGGAACGCTCCTCCGCCTCTCCGACAAGAAAGGTATACACTACTTGAGACATGTTCCTATCCGGCTTGTTACACAAAAAACTATTGGCTCACCAATCTATACTCCGTGGCTTCTTTGAAGCCTACAGAGCCAAAGAGTTTCTGTCAACAGAAAAGATGCCAGAACTATGAAACTCATCTTAGCTACACATCTTCTCGCGTGGCTGAGGCACGCTCGATCTCTGGATATCCTAAATGAATTGCCTCATATTCCTTATGGCGGTATCCATTCGACGGATTGAATCCTTCGAAGGCGATCATCTCGTCCTAAAAGTGTAAGCGTCAGCCTACTTACGCTTGCAGATCGGGCATTAAAGAAGGCCACGCCGGAATAAATTTTTCTCAAAATCTCTTGACAGAGAACCCGGATGATATATATTATGTTTCAAAGTTTATTTTATGATGAAAACATATATTAAATTGCAGGTTGCTTCAATTTGATTTCACCAACCAAATCCTTTCTGAGACAATACACACACTACTTCAAAAAGAGAATTCCTCAACTTTTATTGAGTCTCGCCTCAGAGAAGGTTCCGTTGTTGGCATTCCGTGTGGTCCTTTAAGAGAATATCAATGAATACGTGCCGTACATAATCAGGCATGAGTTCATGTGCAGCGTATATTCACAACAATTTAGCATACAAACAACATTTCACCATTCACGTGTCGCATCCATATCCTGTGAATGAGACTGTCTTTCGCTTTACATCATAATAGAGGCATCCTTTCATACGAAATCTCAAGTCCCCGACACGTTACTTGCCTCCAGTGGCAGAAGATGGTGCATGTTGTCAATTCATCAATTCACTGATTTCACAAGGGAGATTTATTTGCTATGGGTGGGGATAAAGCCAAAGCTCAAAATTTAAACATTGCAGACCTTCAACGTCGTAATATGAACGAACTTGCAAACCTGGGAAAAGAGTTAGGAGTCCTTGGTGTAAGTGGTCTGCGAAAACAGGAACTGATTTTCAAAATTCTTCAAGCGCAAACTGAACGAAACGGACTGCTTTTTTCCGAGGGGGTTCTGGAGACCCTACCCGACGGATTCGGATTTTTACGCGCTCCCAACTATAACTATCTTCCGAGCCCTGATGATATTTACATTTCTCCTTCCCAGATCAGAAAATTCAGCATCCAAACCGGCGATACTGTCTCTGGGCAGGTACGCCCCCCTAAGGAGAATGAGCGGTATTTCGCTCTGCTGAAAGTCGAAGCGATAAATTTTGAGGACCCCGAACAATCCAAAAATAAAATCTTATTCGATAACTTAACGCCGCTCCACCCGAACGAGCGACTCAATCTCGAACACGATCCGACTCACCTTTCGACCAGGGTCATGGACCTGATCACACCGATTGGAAAAGGACAGCGCGGCCTGATCGTCGCACCGCCGAGAACCGGAAAAACCGTCCTGCTCCAACAAATTGCCAACAGCATTACGACCAATCATCCTGAAGTCATGCTGATTGTCCTGCTCATCGATGAACGCCCGGAAGAGGTGACAGATATGCAGCGCTCTGTCAATGGCGAAGTGATTAGCTCGACATTTGATGAACCGCCGCAGCGCCATGTGCAAGTGACGGAGATGGTCATTCAAAAAGCGAAACGGCTGGTTGAGCATAAACGCGACGTCGTTATTTTGCTTGATAGTATTACGCGCCTGGCTCGGGCCTATAACACCGTAACACCACCAAGCGGCAAGGTGTTAACTGGCGGCCTCGATGCGAATGCCCTGCAAAAGCCGAAACGTTTTTTCGGAGCCGCGCGTAATATTGAGGAAGGTGGAAGCCTCACGATTATTGCTACAGCGCTGATCGACACCGGAAGCCGGATGGATGATGTGATCTTCGAAGAATTCAAAGGCACTGGAAATATGGAGTTACATCTCGATCGCCGTCTGGTCGAAAAGCGGGTTTACCCAGCCATTGATATCGATCGTTCCGGCACGCGCAAAGAAGAATTATTAGTTGAACCCGCTGATTTAAGCCGTATCTGGGTCCTGCGCAAAGTGCTGCATTCCTTAAACCCGGTCGAAGCGATGGAATTACTGTTAGAAAAGTTAGAGCAGACAAAGACGAATAAGCAGTTCCTGCAATCCATGAACAATAATCGGTAAAATTAACTTGACAGCAGTTCATAACCTTTTCTAAAGGGTTTCGATACGACATCATAATGACTTTTGTTTCATGTTAATGAGATAATTAAGGAGTTAAACAAGGCCATGCAAAAAAAGATTCATCCCAAATATGTGGAAACGACCATTACCTGTGCCTGCGGTAATGTCATGGAAACCCGATCCACAAAAGAGAATATCAAAGTTGAATTGTGTTCTCAGTGTCATCCGTTTTTCACCGGAAAACAGAAACTTGTCGATACGGCTGGTCGTGTCGAACGCTTCCAGAAGAAATACGGTTTGACAAAATCATGACCGAAGATTCTCTCACGGTAGGGGGGCAGGCTGTTATTGAAGGAGTGATGATGCGCTCGACCACGGCACTAGCTGTGGCTGTGCGTGCTCCCGACGGTGAAATTCTTGTCAAACGACAACCGCTCAAAGCTCCTTCTTCTCGCCCAAAAGTGTTGCAGCTCCCTGTCATTCGAGGAGTGGTAACGCTATTCCAAGCTTTATACCTGGGGATTCAGGCCCTGAACTTTTCAGCAAATCAATCTCTGGAGGAAGAGGAAACAGAAATCGGCCCCTGGTCGCTTGCGCTGACGATGGTTATCGCATTTGGACTGGGGATTGCTCTCTTTTTCTATGTCCCCCTTTTGCTGACCAATCTGCTCGAGAGGGTTCTCCCTTCGATTGGGCGTAGTTCGATTCTCTTTAATCTCATTGACGGAGTCATTCGAATAGCGATCTTTCTCGCCTATATTACCGGGATCTCCCAATTCAAAGAACTTCGGAAGATTTTCGAATACCATGGTGCCGAACATAAAACGATCTTTACATACGAAAACGGGGAAGAACTCACAGCAGACCACGCGGATAAATACAGTACTTTACACCCAAGATGCGGGACAAACTTTTTGCTCATTGTCATGCTGGTCAGTATTCTAGTCTTTTCGACCCTGCGTTCGGAAATCTCATTTGAGCTCAAACTTCTCTCTCGTCTCATCTTTCTTCCGTTAATTGCTGGCGTTTCATACGAGTTTATCAGATTTGCGGCGAAAAAACAAGATAAAACCTGGGCACGGTGGCTGACAACACCCGGGTTATACCTTCAAAAAATCACGACAAAACCCCCATCCAAATCCCAACTTGAAGTGGCTATTCGTGCACTTGAGGAAGTGCTTGAGATGGAAAAAGCGCGACCAAACGTCGACCGTCAGTCCTTTGAAATTGTCTTGTAAGATGAGCAAAGCCTCCCCCCATAACCAAACCACTTACAACAGCCACTTACTTTTTCTTTTGTATTTTTATTTGACTTTCTAAAAGTCTTTCTTATATGCTATATGCACATGGTCAGGTGGTATCGAATATACCCTTTTACATTCTGCCAAATACAGCCAAACAGGTAGATGGGGGAAAAACGCATGATGAATGCTCTCACATTTGATATAGAAGATTACTATCAGGTTGAAGCCTTTAAAGCCCACATTGCATACGAAGAATGGTCGAGCTATCCCAGTCGTGTTGTCGAAAACACAAAAAAGATAACGGATATTCTCGATGAACGTGGGGTAAAAGCTACATTTTTTATCCTGGGCTGGGTTGCCGAACGCTTTCCTGATATGGTGAAGCATATTGCAGGGAATGGGCATGAAATTGCGACCCATGGATATGCCCACCAGATGGTCTATAAGCAGAATAAAGAAGAGTTCGAACACGATCTTGTCACATCGATCGATATTTTAGAGCAATCGTCCGGGCAGAAAATTATTGGGTACCGCGCCCCAACCTATTCGATTGTAGAGGAATCTTTTTGGGCGCTCGACGTGTTAATTAAACATGGCATGCTTTATGATTCCAGCATCTTTCCAATTGCGCACGATCGCTATGGCGTGCCGGATGGCCAACGATTTCCATACGTAATAGAGCGGGAAAATGGAAAAAACATCGTTGAGTTCCCTCTATCAACACTCAGGTTTTTTAATACATGGAATTTCCCAATCGCTGGGGGGGGCTATATGCGCCTTCTCCCCTATTGGTTTCTCAAGGCGGGAATCCGACATTTGAACAAACAACACCAACCAGGTATTATCTATCTTCATCCCTGGGAGCTCGATCCTGATCAACCCAAAATTCCGAACATCTCTCGTGCCACAAAATTTCGCCACTACCTCAATCTTCATCACACGGCTGAAAAATTGCGCAGGCTGATCTGTGACTTCGACTTTGCTCCCATCCGTGATGTATTACACATGAGCGATCTTTCCTGAATCCAGCCCCAGACGATTCTCCCAGACAGGCTGAGATCTGTTAAAAACGATCCTCTTCATGTATAAGCGAAATCAATTCTTGCTTATATTTACTCCGTGCATATTTGCCGCGTTTTTCACTTTCTTTTTTTGACAAAATGATAGGAGCAACTTTTTTTTCATTCTGTCAGGTTTTCTTCGTTTTCTTCTCAATAACGCTTTTTTCACGATCCTACCTCCCTTTATTCCCAAGTAATAGTGATAATATATCGATACAAAATGCTATTCAGAGGACCACGCTCTCACTTTGTTATAGTACTAGGCTCTTGAGGGAAAAGTCAAGAAAGGAACAGAAAGAATCTTTTCATGCTACCGAGATGTCGCTGCTCCGCAGCTATGTCATTTAACAATGTTAAATTCCCGTAACAACTGGAGAAAAACCGTTTGTGTTGAGCCTGTCGAAACATCGTGAAACCCTTCGACAAATTCAAGGCAAACGGGGTGAATTCTCATGTAACATCGTCAAAGTAATTTCTGAACACGCATCATGAGATGAACTGCGAAAACACTGGTTGAAAAAAATGTATTGGTTTAGAAAAGAAGATGGGGGAACTGGAGTGAGATTGAATGCTTGACCGTTGAGGGAAGGTAGGCATTTGACAACAGATACCGGATGTCGCGCTCCGGGATAGCATCTAATAAAGCCTGTTGAATTTCCTTCGGTGTTTTCGGATTCGAAAGCAGGGCAAATTTAATCCGGATATCTGCGGTAAGCTGTCCGTTTCTTCCGATAAATCGGAGTACATCCGCTGGCGTCTGTTTCCAGCGGCAGATGTTCACAAGAATATCGTTTTTCCGATAAAATCGTCCAAGCAAATTAATGAGGAAGGATGAAACATGAGAGGGAGCTCGCTCGAGCAATTTGAAAATTTCTCCCGAGGTCGCCTCAATAACACCAATCTTCTCTGGCAATGAAAGGGAAAGGAACACGTCCTGGATCTGTTTTTTGGCATATATTCTCAGTTCGGTCGGAAGATTTTTTTTGTGGAATACATTAGCAAGATCGTTTAAACGAATCATCTTGAGCAGACGCAGAGAATCTGCCGGGAGGGTTTGAGGATTACACAAGACGGCCATGCGGATGTCATGCAAAGTTCCCCATTTTCTGTGGGTTGATATGAGCGATAAAATACTGGAAACATGGCTGAGTTGAGCCATAATGAGCACATCATCTGCGGTGATATTCGGATTATTTAGCAGTACTTCTGCGATTCGAATATGATTGTCATATAAATAGTGTTGAATCTCATCACTGTTCGCCTGCTTTGCCATCGTGACACGCTGCCCAAGGGCAATTCCCTCGGCAATAAGTTGTTTATTGGTTTGAGCCAGCGCTTTTTCCTCGAGCGCCTTACGCCGTTTTTCGAAGAAGCGCTTTTCCCGGAGAATGATCTCCTCAACCATCTCTTCAAAATATGAGGCATGAAGAGCCGGATAAAACGTATTCTCAACAGTAAGATCGTTGACAATATCTTCTATTGCCGCAAAAGGAACCTGGGCAAATTGTCGCAGCACTTCTGTAATTTTCCGGAACAGATCGAAGTAGCGAATAACGATAAACTCATCTTTATAGATGTGCGGTATTTGCGAAAGAAGAGGAACGACATCGTCAAGTAACCCGTATTTATACAAAATCAGACTCAGATTCAAATAGCCTTCAAGAAATTCAGGAAAGGTGCGGAGCAGATGCCTGTACATGTCGATACAGCGTTCTGCGCGTTTTGAAAGCAATTCCTGATGAGCCAGCCAGCAAAAATCTTGAACGGCGAAGGTAATAACAAGAGAATCTGCCGTTTCAACGTCGAGCACATTGTTCCAATAGATCAGGGCTAACGACGGGTTTCCTCCACATTGTTGGCACATAGCCAGATAGATCTGCTGGGCATGAGCTTCACGATCATCATCAAAAAATGTTCGTTGATAGTGCTGGACCAGTGTATCCAGTTTACGATGAAATGTTCTATTCGTATCGACCTCTGCTTCCTGTGCGTGAACCACTCTCCGACAGTCTTCCAGGATGTGGTTCTGAATCGGAATATCGTCGGGCAAAAGCCGTAAGACATTTTCCCAATACGCCAATGTTAAGGCAGCATGCCCATTCTGCTGGTGAGTTAGGGCCTGAGCCATCTGCTGGAAAAGGTCGTGACGATGTTTGTGCATCACTCGTGCCTCTATCCGCCACAAAGGCACGAGGACACAAAGAAAGGCGTCAAAAAAAATCCCTTTGTGCCTTTGTGTCTTCGTGGCAAAACAACCATGCCTCACTCGGCGAGCTTCTCTTTGAGCAGCGAATTGACGATCTGCGGATTGGCTTTGCCTTTTGTCGCCTTCATGACCTGTCCGACAAAAAATCCGAACGTCTTGGTCTTACCGGCTCGATATTGGGAAACGGGTCCGGGGTTTTCGGCGATCACCGTTGCGACAATCTCCTCGATCTGCCCGGTATCCGTAATCTGGACAAGGCCTTTCTCGCGAACGATCTCTTCCGGCATTTTGCCTGTTGCATACATCTCGTCGAACACTTTTTTCGCAATGTTTCCGCTAATCGTCTTATTATCGACCAGCTTGAGCATTTCCGCAAGATGGGCCGGCGAAACCGGGCAGGACTGAATATCGGTCTCACGCTGTTTGAGTTCTCGGAGAATATTTCTCATAACCCAATTACTCACCACTTTCGGCTGCGGAAACAGCCGGACGCATTCTTCATAATAATTTGCAAGATGTTTGGAATTTGTCAAGACTTCAGCATCATATTCCGGCAATTCATACTCCTCGACAAAACGCTGGCGTTTTGCCGCAGCAAGTTCCGGCAGCCCTTTCCTGACCTCTTCAATCCAGACCGCGCTGACGTTCAGATCGATCAAATCCGGATCGGGAAAGTAGCGATAGTCATGCGCTTCTTCCTTACTCCGCATCGAAAACGTCATACCTTTTCCATCATCCCACAGGCGCGTTTCCTGTACAATCGGCTGACCGGATTCCAGAAGCAGCGTTTGCCGTTCGACTTCATATTCCAGGGCGCGTTGGACGTTACGAAAGGAATTCATGTTCTTAATTTCCGCTTTCGTCCCTAGTCTTGTACTACCGACAGGATGCAGCGACACATTCGCATCACAGCGTAAACTGCCTTCTTCCATATTACAATCAGAAACTTCCAGATAATCGAGAATATTCCTGAGATTCACGAGGTATTCGCGGGCTTCTTCCGGAGAACGCATATCCGGCTCGCTCACGATCTCCAACAGCGGAACGCCACAGCGGTTAAAATCGACATAGCTGAATTTTCCGGCAGGTTCGCCAGGATATTCATGTAACAATTTTCCGGCATCCTCTTCCATATGAATCCTGGTAATGCCGATTTTTTTGACCGTATCGTGCACATTAATTTCAATCCATCCGTGTTCGGCAATCGGCAGCTCGAACTGCGAGATTTGATAGGCTTTCGGCAGATCCGGATAAAAATAATTTTTGCGGGCAAAAACGCTGTGGTTTGCGATTGAACAATGCGTTGCGAGCCCCGCACAAATCGCAAATTCTACCACCTGCCGGTTTAAAACCGGCAGTGCTCCCGGTAGTCCCTCACAGACCGGACAGGTGTTACTATTCGGAGCTGCCCCGAATTGTGCGCTGCACGAACAAAAAATCTTCGATCTTGTCATGAGCTGCGTATGAACTTCTAAACCGATCACAGTTTCGTATGCTGGCATAATCGTTATTTGGTGCTGCGGGTTACAGGTTGCGCGTTAACAACCTCGTCACTCATCACTCTCGTAACCCTACACGCAAACCTCCGGCTGCTTTTTATGAAAATCCGTGTATTCTTGAAAGGCGTAAGCGGTACACAGAACCTTCTCTTCTTCAAAATGTCCGCCAATAAGTTGCAATCCGACCGGCAATCCGTCGCCAGTAAACCCACAAGGAATCGACATGCCTGTCACGCCGGCAAGATTCAATGGAATCGTATAGACATCTCCTAAATACATCGTGAGCGGGTCGTCAGCCATCTCGCCGATTTTAAATGGTGGAGTCGGTGTAATCGGGGTTGCCAGAACATCAACATCTTTGAACACCTGTTCATAATCCCGACGGACAAGGGTTCTCACTTTTTGGGCTTTCAGATAATAGGCATCGTAGTAACCGGAACTCAGAGCATATGTGCCAAGCATAATACGGCGGATGACTTCCGCCCCAAATCCCTCTGCTCTGGTTTTGGTATACATCTCCATTAAGTCCGAATAGCTGTCCGTACGATACCCATATTTCACGCCGTCGTAACGGGCAAGATTAGAACTGGCTTCTGATGGCGCGATAATATAATATGTGGCGACTCCGCTGTCCGTATGGGGAAGCGACACTTCCCGACACGTCGCTCCTAATTGTTCAAGGGTCGTTATAGCCTGACGGACGCACTGCTCGATTTCCGGATGGATACCTTCTGCAAAAAACTCACGGGGAATTCCGATAGTCATTCCGCTGATATCGCCATCGAGGGCGGCTGTATAATCAGGAACAGGCACATCCACTGAGGTTGAATCCAGCGGATCGTGTCCGCTAATCGCCTGCAATAAGATGGCCGAGTCAAAGACATCTTTTGTCAACGGTCCGATCTGATCGAGAGATGAAGCGTACGCGACCAGGCCATACCGTGAGACTCTGCCGTAGGTCGGTTTCAGGCCCGTAATATTGCAAAATGCTGCCGGCTGTCGAATTGAGCCGCCAGTATCCGTACCAAGGGCGGCGATTGCTTCTCCGGCGGCCACTGCAGCGGCGGATCCGCCGCTTGAACCGCCGGGAACCCGTTCAATGTCCCAGGGGTTTTTCGTGACGCCAAAAGCCGAATTCTCTGTCGAACTCCCCATCGCAAACTCATCCATATTTGCTTTTCCAATGAGCACCGGGTGCTGCTGTCGTAATTTTCGAATGGCTGTTGCATCGTAAGGAGGAACAAAATTTTCTAATATTTTCGACCCGCAGGTTGTCGTCACACCTTGTGTACACATCACATCTTTCACAGCCAGAGGAATTCCGGTCAGATAGGTTAGTTCGATATCGCCTTTGCGGAGCTGTTCGTCGATTTCGTCGGCCTGAGCCAGAGCCTCCTCTTTCAAGACCCGGATATAGGCATGAATGGTCGGTTCAACCGTTTCAATCCTCGTCAGCACAGATTCGGTAATCTCTCTAGATGTGATGTCGCCAGCCCGTAACTGTTTATGTAATTCTCGAATTGTCTGTGTATATAACTCCATAGCCTGTACCTCGCGGCAGCTCAATCAATAATTTTGGGAACCCGGTAAAATGCTCCGGCCCGGTCAGGGGCATTTCGTAAGGCATCATCAGGAGACAATGAATCTCTGGCGCAATCATCACGGAATACCGTCTCCATGTCAACAACATGGGATGTTGGGGAAACCTCACTGGTCTCAACCCCATTCAACGTATCCATGTACGTCAAAATCTTGCTTAAGGTCTCCGACATCTCATGGATCTGGTCTTCTTCCAAGCGTAAACGGGCTAATTGAGCGACATAGCGAACTTCATCTTCTGAAATTTTCATACGTCCTGTTGCTAAGACACATCATACGCCTTGTGCCGTGTTACCGAATAACATGCGTTTTTGTGCGCAACCCTTTCTTATGTGAACTATCATCATGAGCACTCAATCGATACCAACAATTATGGTATCGTAAGCATAGTCAATTATTTCAATTCTTTATGACTGGTCAAGAGTTTTTCACATTCTCAAGCCAAAAGACATGAATTTTATTGACAGGATTCAAATATCGCGTATTATACTATTGATGTACAGAGGAATTGTCATGAGCGGGACATTCACCCGGTATGATGAAATCGAATGAATAATTGGCAATTGCCAATTAAACGGTTGTACGGAGTTTTTTAACGCTCCAACAGATGAAGCAAGTATGAGGTTGGCATGAAATTTGGTGAGTCTTTACGAAAAGAACGAGAGCTGCGAGGAATGACTCTTGAAGAAATTTCCCAATATACAAAGGTCCACATTCGATTCCTCGAGGCCATCGAAAACGATGATCTAAGCACCCTTCCGGCCAAAGCGTTTGCAAAAGGGTTTCTGCGATCATACGCTCGTATGGTCGGTCTTGATGAAGGCCTCGTCATTACCAACTTCGAATATTGCCATCACGCCATGCAGACTGACAGGGTCGATGAAAACGTTCACCACACAGTGCCGGAGCCCTCTCGGCATCACCCGCTATTGTACGCGATTGTGTTTGCGATTCTCCTATTACTCGCGATTATCATAAGCATATATCAGGGATACCTGCACATCAATTAGGCGATTGGCAGGAGATAATTTACCTGAATGACCCGATTTTGTGCGTTTTCAAGGCGAGGAACCCGTTGTAGAGAAGGGCCTTGTGAGGATGTTCGCAATACAGAAAACGGGCCAAAAGACTAACAAGACGAATAGAATATTTTCTGGAAATCGCCTTAGATCTCATCATTCACTCAAAAGGAGTCGTCCTCGAGCAGGTTTTTTTATGAAAGGTTCAAACCCACTCAATAACATTGCAGCGAATCTTGGAGTCACTCCAACAGTCTTGACTCAACTCGCCACTGGAGACGATCAAGAATTCCGCGAACTCGTACGTGGTATTTTGAGTATGCTGCCGGAAAACGAAGTGATGCTGGTCGCCAGCGATCCCGAAATTAACCTGGAATTTCTTGAATACCTGGCTCATTTATTTGAGACGAATACGAAAATTCTCCTGACGATTCTACAGAATCCCGCATCCACCCCTCAATGTAAGCACTATATTGTTACACAGTTGCCGAATGATGTTATCATTGCTCTTCTCAAAAACCCGAATCTTCCTCCTGAGATACATCGAATGTTGACAACACGGTCGCAATTCATGAATCAGCTTTCAGAAGACAAGGTGGCTTCTTCATCCCAGCACGATGAATTCAAGATCAAGATGAAGGTGTCACGGTTGTTAAATGACCTTGAAGCGAATCTCGGACTGACGATTGAAGCCTTTTTACAAATTCGGGCCCAAAATGATGAACAGTCCCGAGAATTCGTTCGCGAAGTGTATAGTGCGATCCCAGAAAATGACGCCCTGATCGTGTCGCGCGACCCCCAAACCAGCCCTAAAATCCTGGACGACCTGAGTTTGCTGTTCGATACGAATCATAAAGTCCTGTTGACGCTTCTCCACAACCCTTCGACTGATATTCAAACCCAGCTTTTCATCCTGGATCATCTTCCTGAACACATCGGGCAGTCTCTGGCAGAAAGTCCGAAAACGCCTCCCAAGGTGTTGCAACTACTGGGAGAATATTTCACATCATCCAGCAAAATCTTGAAAACAATTCTGCAAAATCCGTCAACTCCGGCTGAGGCGAGGAAAGCCATAGAGGTTATTTCAATGGGAGAAGAGCTGGAAGAAGCATTCGAGCTTCCGGAGACAGCAGTGGTTGAGCCTGATGCTCGTGATGAGATAATTCCAACTTCCGATGAAGTCGACGCCAAAATCGCACTGTGTGTGAATAAGCTGTATGACATCAATGCGGATATTGTGACCGAATTTATTAAACAGGCTCGCTCAGAAATCGTGAAGCGGCTGAGCTTGATCGCAAACGCAAATCGAATTATTTTGCGGACAATCGTTCGACACCCATCCTTGTCAATTGAAGAGTTGGAACATATTAATATGGATATGTTTATCTCGTTGCTCAAAAAATCATCGCCCGATGCGATTGATGACGAAGCCGTGCTTGATATGATCAGACGCTCCATAAACATATAATTTATAACGGTAGAGCGGGGGTGACGTCCCCGCCAATCAACCATTGGCAATTTACATGGGAGTATGAGTATGCCTATCTTTGAATATACATGTGTACAATGTGGAAACGAATTCGAAAAACTTATCACCAATCGTTCGGTCCCTGTCGACTGTCCAGCCTGTCAGGGGCATGACGTGAAGAAAAAATTCTCTGTCTTTGGCATGAAAAGCGGAGGCAATTTTGTATCGTCCTCCGGATCATCATCATGCGGATCATGCACATCTCATTCATGCGCAAGCTGCCAACAGTAAGCCATGAACAATGAAAAGTGAACAATGAAAAAGTTTATATTGTATTGTTCACTTTTCATTATTTCATTGTTCATTGATATGCTTGTCAACATCGCCAAAATCCATCAAGATGCCGTCTTACCTCATTATGTCCATCCCGGAGATTCGGGGATGGACATCTACAGCGTTGAAGACCTGACAATTGCGCCGGGTGAAACGGCTCTGGTCCATACTGGTCTGAAAATCGCCGTTCCCGAAGGATATGAAGCGCAGGTGCGCCCGAAAAGTGGATTGGCGTTGAAATACGGGCTCACGGTTCCTAATACTCCGGGAACAATTGACAGCGGCTACCGGGGAGAAGTCTGCGTGATTCTCATCAATCACGGACGCGAGGCCTTTCATGTGAAAAAGCATAGCAAAATTGCACAACTCGTAATTTGTCCGGTCATTCAAGCAGACATTGTGGAGGTCGAAACTCTTGATGAAACAGCAAGAGGGGAAGGTGGGTTTGGTTCGACCGGACTTCATCATCCGGAGCATATCTCATAAAAGCGATAGTTGCAACATCAGCGAAACGATCAAAAAACATGTCACAATTTCGGCGATCGCAAAGCCAATACCGATCGAAATACCGAGAATTGCCCTCAAAAATCCGGTGGAATAGCCAGGGTGCTTTTTTAATTCGGCAAGCCCTCGAAATCCCGACACAATCGGAGAAACGGCAAGCACAAAACCAAAGGCATTTCGAACTAAAAGTATTGAAACAATCGGCCCATCCATCGTGAAATGCCTGATCGCTCCCCAAGCAGCCATCCAACTGACCCCCCACACAGGAAACAACAGTCCGGCGAGCCGGAGCGAACGTCCGGCCTGTTTTGGATAGTGCAAGACAGAGTTTTTGTTGGATTCAGGCATATTCCCAAACCGTATGCGATATGCTGAAAGAATAGCAGGGTTCGATGTGCAGCAATGAGTAAAAAAAAGACTCCGCCCCTTGACGCCCGGTCCCTTAGGATACTCTGACAAACCACGTTATATCATGAACTATAGAAAAGACACAATTCATAATTTTGTGACAAGACTTCGAATCTGTCAATAAATATTTTACTCGTGTTTTGGCAAGGTGAACGTGACGGAGAGTATTATCCACCCCCTGCCTGGAGAAAAGAGCCCAGGTAGGGGCATCGTCACCTTGCAAGAGCACGAGTAGATCGTCTGAAACCGTCGAAACTAAAGCTCTCTTATATCGAAATGGTTTGGAAAGAAGCTCAACGATATCGATGACTTCATGAAATTTCAAATTTATCTGTTTATTGATTGACAAATTGTCTCCCCTCTTTGATTCTTTACCTTGCATTTTCACCAGAGCATCTAAAAATGGCGAAAAATTTTTGAGGAGAACGCTCATGGAATCAATAGTCTTAGATTATACGAATATCAGCGACGTGATGACTGATGACGAACTGTCGCAGCTTCAACCGGAAGTTGAAAAGGCTTTTCAAACCACGCTGCAAAAAATCGGGGCCGGCAGCGATTTTCTGGGCTGGGTGAGCCTGCCAAAAGAAGTGACAGATGATTTCCTGCAAGATGTCCAACAGACCGCAAAGGACTTACGAACGAAAAGCGACATCATTATTTCAATCGGCATCGGCGGCTCCTATCTTGGCGCAAAAGCGGTGATCGAAGCATTGCAAGGACCATTTGGCGGTCATAGGGCTGATGATGTGCCGATGCTGTTTGCCGGACAGAACGTGAGCTCGTGGTATATGCACGATATGCTGCAACTGCTCGACGGAAAAGATTTCAGCCTGATCGTGATTTCCAAATCCGGCACGACCACAGAGCCGGGTCTGGCATTCAGAATTTTAAAAAATGCCCTGGAAGAAAAATACGGTAAGGATGGGGCAAAAGGGCGTATTGTGGCGATTACCGATAAATCCCGGGGCGCGTTGAAACAGCTTGCGACCGATGAAGGCTATAAAACCTATGTGATTCCGGATGATGTCGGCGGACGCTTTTCAGTATTAACGCCAGTGGGCCTGCTGCCGATTGCCTGCGCCGGCATCGATATTCAGAAATTTGTCAATGGCTTCAAAGCCATGGACGACACGCTGACGAACGAAACGGATCTGACCAAAAACCCGGCTCTGGCCTATGCTGCAATCCGCAGCTTGCTGTATCGTAAAGGCAAAAAAATCGAATTGCTCGTCAATTTCGAACCGGCCCTGCACTCTATTTCTGAATGGTGGAAACAACTCTTTGGCGAAAGCGAAGGCAAAGACGGCAAAGCCCTCTTTCCGGCAAGTGTCGATTTTACAACGGATTTACACTCCATGGGGCAGCTTATTCAGGATGGGGAACGAACACTATTTGAAACCTTTGTGATAGTCAGTAAAAGCCGGCACAGTGTATTGATTCCTCATGACGATAAAAATCTGGACGGGTTAAATTATCTTGAAGGAAAAAATCTGGATGCAATTAACTTCTCCGCCTACCAGGGGACGACGCTGGCCCATCGGGACGGTGGAGCTCCGAGCATGACCATTGAGTTACCGGACATAACCCCCTGTTATATCGGCCAATTGCTCTATTTCTTCGAAATTGCCGTAGCAGTCAGCGGTTACATGCTCGACGTAAATCCGTTTAACCAGCCTGGCGTAGAAGCGTACAAGAAAAATATGTTCGCCCTGCTAGGGAAATCGGGATTCGAAGCCGATAATGAAGCCCTGACGAAAAGAATTCAGGGGATGCAGGCTAAACGGATTGGTGCGTGATACGTCTTATATAGCGAGCCTCTATGCAATACAGGTGTAGTAATACAAGCAGCCCCTATACAGTAAGGGGAAAACACCCGATGTGCAAGCTCGGGTGTTTTCCCCTTGACACGAAAAGAATTTTGTAAACATATTACATTGTACAAAGTGGTCATGTTGTTTACGGCATCGTTCTGGCATCCGTCCGAATGTCAGTTCCTATCCTTCCTCCAGGAGAAAAACTCTTTTATAGAAAGAGCGAAGGGCTGGTAAAAAAATACAGACGTGCCGTAATCGAGGATCAGATTCAACTTGGCAGGAAAAACCAGAGAAAAGCTCGATCGCAATGGAGCGACTTTTCATTCTGTTTTCTTTCTGGAAAGGTAACACGTGTCATGATGAATAACCGTTTTGAATATACGAAGACCGACCGTGATGGCGTAATTGTTTTCACATTATCCGGAAGTCTCGATATTGGAACCGTTGCAACTATGAAAGCCGATCTGGATTCGCTGCTCTCCATCGGGCAGCATAACGTCGTTTTCGAACTGTCTGATTTGGAACAGATCGACAGCTCCGGGATCGGGGCAATTATCGCCTTATTTAAACGGGTCCGCACCAATAAAGGCATGGTCAAAATTGCAAGATTGGTCGGACAGCCAAAAGAAATTTTCAGTCTGCTTCGTCTGGATCGTGTGTTTGAGATTCATAGTGATGTTGAGGCTGCCCTGAAAAGTTTTCACTAAACAAAAGACATACACGAACTATCATACTTCCCACGCATTTTCGCTGCATATTGTATGCAGGCGACCGATGCGGTAATACATGATGATGCCTGATTCCACCCTGAAAGATTTTCTCGCGCACGATGCCAAAGAACGGTTTTTGCGTTATGTCCGAATTGATACCACATCCGATGAGTATTCCGGCACTCACCCCTCCTCTCAGGGTCAATGGGATTTAGCCCGACTGCTAAAAGATGAATTACTCGCCTTAAAACTTGAAAACGTCGTGCTCGATGATACATGCTATCTCTATGCGACTCTTCCAGCTTCGGCGGGCGTTTCTAGCCCGGCGATCACCTTTTGCGCTCATATCGATACCTCTCCCTCAGAACCAGGAGAATCTGTCAAACCTCTCATTCATGAGAACTATGACGGTGGAGCGATCAGATTTCCCGATACTCCTGATTTATGCCTCTCACCTGAAGACTCGCCGGAATTACGCTCGTTTATGGGCCAGAATATTATCACAGCTTCCGGCAAAACCTTGCTCGGAGCTGATAATAAGGCTGGAGTCGCCGAAATTATGGCAGCCCTGGCAGCCTTTCAACGATTTGAGAACCTTCCTCATCCGGAATTACGCGTCGTCTTTACCCCTGACGAAGAAATCGGCGAAGGCACAGCCTGTATCGATCTGAAAAAACTGGGGCAATATGGCTATACCATCGATGGCGGCATGATGGGGGAATTGGAAGATGAATGTTTTGACGCTTTTCGGGCTGACCTGACCTTTCATGGCAGTAACGTGCATCCGGGTTATGCCAAAAATCGCATGGTGAATGCCGCTGCGATTGCCGCCAGGTTTGTTGCAGCCCTGCCGGAACACGAAAGCCCGGAACATACGGAAGAGCGCGAAGGTTTCTTTCATCTTATGCATCTTCAAGGAAATGAAAATCGAGCCGAACTGTCTTTCATCATTCGAGACTTCGAAGCGAGTGAGAATCAACGCCGTATCGAATTGTTGCAACAATTGCGTCAGGCATTTGAAACCCGTTATCCTGGCTTGAGCATAGAGCTTACGCTGAAAGATCAATACAACAATATGCGGGATGTACTGGAGCAGCACCCCGATGTTATACATAAAGCGCAGCAAGCAATTGACATGGCCGGCATTCCGATCATTAGACGTGCGATTCGCGGAGGAACTGACGGCGCCCGCCTCTCCTTCATGGGCCTGCCGACTCCGAACATCTTTGCCGGAGGCCTGATGTTTCATTCCCAAAAAGAATGGATTCCCGAAATAGCCCTGCAAAAAGCCGCCGAAGTCATCATCCACCTCTGCGCGCTCTGGGCGGACACACCGGCGTAAAATCCGCTGCAGAGACGCCAAGACGTAAGATGTTCTTCCTGGCGTCTTGGCGCAAGAAATTGTTTCTCGAATGTGTCTTTATAACAATATTATGGTCCGAGAAAATGGTTTGGAATCCAGGCGACTAATCCCGGAAAGAAGACCACAAGCAGCAGCACGGCAATCAGGGTTGCGATAAAGGGCAGACAGTATCGAATCGTTTGATCGTATGACGTTTCCGCCAGACTGGTCGCCACAAAGAGCAGAACTGCCACTGGAGGCGTGGTCGCTCCAATTTGCGTTGCCATCACCATCAACAACCCAAAATAATACTGGTCGAATCCGAATTGTTTGCTGACAAATACGGCAACTGGTACAAAAATGATCAAAATAGCGAGAGACTCCACGAACATTGTCAGGAACAACATCGTGGCGAGCAGCACGAGCAAAACGATAATTGGAGTGCTGGAAATGCTCATTAGCATCGTGAGCACGATTTCGTTGAAATCCAGATACGCCAGCAGCCATCCGAATGCTCCGGCCACGGAAATGATCCCCACAACCATGGTCGTCGTCACGGCGGCATCGACGAGGATTTTCGGGAGTTCCCGGAAGCTGACCGAGCGATAGACAAAAAACGTTACGATGAACGAATAAAAGCAAGCCACCACACCGGCTTCAGTTGCCGTAAACACGCCGCCGAGAATACCGCCGAGGATAATAAGCGGCGCGATCAGAGCCAGCCAGACCCGACCAGTTGCTTTGATGATTGCCATGACCTCGAATTTTCCGGTCGTCTGGCGAAGTTCCGGGAATTTCGAGGAAAAGGAATGTAGATAGATCGTGATCATCAGGCCTGCACCTATCAAGGCTCCGGGAATAATTCCTCCTAAAAACAGCCCTCCGATCGAAACTCCTGCCATTGAACCATACACGATCATCGTCATACTGGGCGGAATAATCGGGCCGATTGTCCCGGCTGTCGCTAGCAGCGACGCGGCAAATCCGGGTTTGTAGCCTTTCTCCTTCATCGATGGAATCAGAATCGAACCGATTGCGGACGTATCGGCTGTCGACGAGCCGGACACTCCGGCAAAGACCATGCTCGCGACAACAGCCGCCATGCCCAAACCTCCGCGTAAATGCCCCACGACAGTCTCCGAAAATTCGATCAGACGTTTGCTGATGCCGCCCTTCGACATCAATTCTCCGGCTAAAATGAAGTAGGGCATCGCCAATAAACTGAACGAATCGAGCATCGTGAACATCTTCTGCGGAAACATGGCCGGAACCAGATCGGGCACGATCAAAATGCCTCCCAGGGCAATCGCTCCGATCGCGAGAAGCACCGGCACGCCGAACAGAATCAGCAGCAGCAACACAAGAAAAAGACCTATCAGCATAGCGCTTCCCCTCCTTCCTTCTTTGAAACTATGTGACCGGCAATTTTACGCGCCGCAACGATGACGAGATACATGCCCCCTATGACAAGACTGAGATAGACCAGATCCATCCGAACTTCCAGGCCGGGACTGGTTTGGAATTTTGCCACCCGCATAATCGCTTTTGTGTAAAACACCATGGCCGTTCCCAATCCGAACCAGAGACAGTCAGTTACGACGAGCAGAATCTTCTGGATTTGCTGCGGAAATTTATCGGCAACCATCCTCATCGCAATATGCGAACCTCGGTTATAGCCAACCGGAATCGTGAAGAAAATGAGCCAGATATGCGCAAACTTTTGAAACTCCTCGCTCCAACTGAGTGAGTCATTGAGTACAAAGCGGTTAAACACCTGCATGCCGCCGACGATCACCATCAGAACAAAAATGACGAAAATCAGAAACTCAATCCCTCGATCCAGATACGAAAACACCTTTTTCCCCATTACATCCCCTTAAAATTAACAATTAACAGTTAACAATTTCTAACGAATTCCATCATACCGAGTGAGCGTCCCATTCATGACCTCCTTTGGAACGACAAGGATTTTTTAGGGAGGATGAGTCTGTAGGAACTCCTGACGCCTCTATCCTCCTTAAACCCCATCCCTGTCGTTTCTTTCAGTTGCCAGGAGCGTCCGCGTGCTCCTGAGCCAAACCTGACAGGTCTTCGAAAATTTTGAAGACCTGTCAGGTTTGTGATTCCTCTTACAGTCAGTGCATCATATCAATCGACAGAACGAATCAGCTCTAAGAGATCGCTTACGCCACGTTCTTCAGCGATTTCATTTTGAATCGCCACGGCATTCTCGCGGAAGGTGCTGGTATCGACTTCATGGATAACCATGCCTTTGTCTTTGAGAAATTGGAAAGCTTCGGCCTCACGAATCGGGGCCAGACCGCGCTGCACGTCACGAGCCATTACAGCCGCCTGAAGCACGACGTCTTTTTCCTCATCGCTAAGTTTCTCCCATTCCGCTTTCGAATAGACAAAGACCAACGGGCCGAAGAGATGGCGAGTCATGGCAATATATTTGGTAACTTCGTACATTTTCTGCGCTTTTACGACCGCCGCGCCATGTTCAAATCCGTCGAGCACCCCGATTTGGATGGCCGTATACACTTCACCGAAGGCCATTGGAGTCGCATTTGCCCCCATCGCATTCAGCGCCGCAACGTAAATCGGCGTTTGAATGGTTCTGAGTTTTAACCCTTTGATATCTTCCGGAGTTTTGACCTCTTTTTTTGACGTCACCACATTGCGGTAGCCCCAGCTATCCATCCAAGCCAGGACTTTAAATCCGGCTTTTTCAAGTTCTCCCGCCAACATCGCCCCAGTTTCGCCGTCGAGCACGGCATGTACATGATCGTAGCCTTTCCACAAAAACGGCAGATCGAGCACGCCGATCTTCTGGGTAAAGTTGTTCAGGATGGCTGTTCCGCTGATGACGCAGGTCGCGCCGGAACCAAGCTGCATGCCCTCATAGGCTTCACGTTCTTCCCCCAGGGCATTGGCCGCATAGATTTTCACTTCGAGGGTATCGGAATTTTCATTGACCCATTGTTGGAAAATCCAGGCTGCCGTGTGAATTTCCGACGCAAAATCAGCCTGATGGCTATGTGAAAGTTTGATGACTTTTTTTTCGGCGAATACTGGTGATGATACAGCCAGAACTGCTGCCAGAAGCAGACTGATGGTGATACAGAATGAACGTTTCATAGACTCTTCCTCTGTGTGATAAGCGATTGCCTCGTCGTCCCGGCTGCTAGAGAAAAATATGTACCTGCCAACATCCTTTTTTTGACAGATCCTGAGATCCTTCGTCGGCACGCTCATTCGCTCGTATGTGAACACGGATGTTCCCATGTACGACTCTTTATGCAGCCAACACGCGAAACAGCACTTACATGTTGTGATTGTTCTTACCTGTGCGGCATAGACGATTCATTACAAACACGTCCCAATCTTTTCCAGGCATCACCCCCTATCGACAATCTCATCTACATAATAGTAGACGAACCATATTGCTTTTCCATCGCCTCAGTACCCATTTCCTCCATCGGCTCCATGTGCTTTGTCATGGCTTTTGCCGCTAAATCAGGGTCTCGTTGTTGGATAGCACGCAAAATAGCCGTATGTTCTTCGACGACAACCAGAGAGCGGCCCTTGCTGCACGTATTCAACTCTTGCGATAGCTTCACGATGTCCGGTACGATCAGCCTGATCAGAGACGTCAGCACGGAGTTTTTACTGCAATCGGCGATTTTGACATGAAAAGCCATATCCTGCTCTAGCGCGGATATTCCTTTAGCTGCCTCTTGCCGAAAGATCTCATGTATTTGAACGAGTTCCTCGATTTCTGCGTCAGACGCCCGCAAGGCCGCAAGGCGAGTCACATGCACTTCCAGCAGGCTGCGCGTTTCCATCAGGGCCAGGAAGTCTTTTTTCTCTAACCTCAGCACACTCGATATCAGGTTATCAAAGACCTTAATCCCCAGATCCGCCACCACGGTCCCATGCTGCGGCCTGATTTCCAGGATGCCGAAAAACTGGAGTTGCTTCAAGGCCTCGCGAACATGCCCCCTGCCGACACCAAGCAATTCCGCGAGTTCCCGCTCCGGCGGTAGATAATCTCCCGGATGCAGTTCGCCGGATGAAATAAGCTGCTTAATTTGCTGGATCACGATTTCCGACGGTTTTTGAATTTCGACCTTCTCAAACAATTGTGCTGAATTTTTTCTCATCGTGTGCAGGACTTTCTGGTTACTTCCATCCATTTTGGATTATTTTTATTGAGTTGTTACTTATTGGTTAACCAATATAATTACGTCGCAATTCCTGTCAAGAA
>PDWJ01001493.1_pt1 | contig 35502 bp, 28 predicted proteins | sample 1430881 | NCBI WGS metagenome assembly PDWJ01 (sample SAMN01162460, study PRJNA174530) | Oral metagenome, whole genome shotgun sequencing project. | biome: Marine environment; feature: Marine mammal; material: Swab sample of the gingival sulcus; isolation source: swab sample of gingival sulcus...
AGCTATATTGCCCTGTGCGAGTTGTCGATCAATCATCGCTGTATCTCGCCAGACGTCATCGGTATCGTTGCCCGTATTCTCAATTTTTGTACATGAGCCAACACTTTTATCATCTTCATAAAAAACCCTTTATCATTGCCAATACAATACATCGAAAAAACCACTCCCCATTAAACGGCTTGATCCGTGACTTGAAAACGCTATCGATCACCAAACCAGAAATTCAAGAGCCACCACCGAATTTTTTTGGCATTCGATGACCCCAAAGCTGATTCAATAATTCCGATATATTGTATTAACTGTTTATTTATCATCTGGTTATGAAGAATAGAAAGTATCGGGTCACAAACTGGCGAGCCTACCATGCGGCACGTAGCGCGAGGGTCGCTGACGGTGTGGCTTGATGAAGCGCCGGCACAGCCTGGCCGAAACCGCCATATTTCGTCTTGAAACGCTCTTCGGTATGCAACAACGCCCCCCACAACACTACAATCTATCGGGTATCGGGTGGCTCATCATTACCAATTCTGCTCGGCGTTGGCCCCTGTTGCTGCTTGTACTTGGCATCGCTCCGTTGACTGTAGGAACGAATGGCCGGGCTGGTCAGCATTTCAAAACTGATGGCACAAACCGACATGCCTGGACGTAATGCCAACGGCAGTTTGCCGCTATTAAAACACTCCAGCACAATGGCACCGCACCAGCCAGGATCGATACGGTGTGCGGTGACATGCACCATCAAACCCAAACGGGCCAGGCTGGAACGCCCATCCAGCCAGCCGACTAAATCAGTCGGCATGGTAATGACTTCCGAGGTTACGGCTAATGCCAATTCTCCTGGATGAATAAAGAAAGCGTCATCTGCATCTATCCGGATTTCCTTGCTCATGATGCGGTTAATCGCCTGATCCACTGCCTCACGCGGGCCACTGAGGTCAATATAAGGCGCCGCGTGATCATTAAAAACCCGAAAGCGATCACCCAGGTGCAAATCAACACTGACTCCATTTATTCGGTTGGATGCAGGGCGTGGTTCAATACGAATCCTGCCCTGATCCAGGCATGTTTCAATATCACGGTCGCTAAGCCGCATGGCGGCAAACCTCAGGTATTTTGAATAACGATATTCGGGAATTTATGGCTATAGTTTTTCGCCTGTAGTGACAATCGCGCCGCTGCACGACGCGCGATTTCCCGATACATACCTGCAATTTTACTCTCTGGCTCTGCTGTTACAGTTGGCTGGCCACCATCGGTCTCTTCACGAATACGCCTGTCCAGTGGCAACGAACCAAGGAGCGGCACATTATTTTGCCCTGCCATACGCTCGCCACCGCCTTGACCAAAAATATGCTCTTCGTAACCACACCTTGAACAAATGTGCGTACTCATATTTTCAATAATACCCAGCACCGGCACTTCAACCTTCTCAAACATTTTCAACCCACGACGGGCATCCAGCAGCGCGATATCCTGTGGCGTAGTGACAATCACCGCACCACTGACCGGCACTTTTTGCGACAGGGTCAACTGAGTATCACCGGTACCCGGCGGCAGATCAATGATCAGATAATCCAGATCACTCCACCGTGTATCATTAAGCAATTGCTCCAATGCCTGTGTGACCATGGGGCCGCGCCAGATCATCGGCGCTTCTTCCTCAATCAGGTAACCTATCGACATGGTTTGCAGACCGTAGCGCATCACCGGATTGAGCAGCTTGCCATCGGGTGTCTCCGGCTGCTCATTAGTACCCAGCATTCGCGGCTGACTGGGGCCATAAATATCAGCATCCAGCAAGCCAACATTGCCACCCTCGGCACTTAGCGCCAGCGCCAGATTAACGGCTGTCGTCGATTTACCCACCCCGCCCTTGCCAGAAGCAACGGCAATGACGTTTTTAATACCCGCCAGCGGTTTTAAGCCCTTTTGCACTTCATGCGCGATAATTCGACTATCGACCCGAATCTCTACCTTATTATCGGCTGACAAGCCGCCCAGTTGCTGGTGCAGCGCCGCGATCAACGTATCGTGGTAGCCTTTTGCAGGGAAACCCAGTTCAATATCCACATTAATCCGGCCATCCCCGATCTGAATGTTCCTGACGCTTCCGGTCGTCACCAAATCCTGTTCGAGATACGGGTCTATATAACCCTTGAGTACATTTTCCACATCGACACGTGATACAACTGACATCAGCTTGTCTTCTCCACTAGTTTAAAAATTCACGAATACAGGACAACACATTACACGGGGTGTTGCATGACAACCACGCCCGGGCACGGATACCCTGTAATCGCAATATTATTATGATGCCGTTAATGCTGGCAGGTTTGCTGCGCTTCTTAACATTTCAGACGACCATCCGCTTGCATGGCACCATAAGCATACTGCCAGCAGGATGCTGGCAAACCCTTTTGCCCCTTGCAATTAACAGTCAAGTGCTTTTGGCAGCCCGGCATGCCTTTGCGAGAGATCGCCTGTTTACAGAAACTTGCACTCCAGAGTTCTTCCGCAACCTAAGCATGAGCAACACCTGTTATCATTACCCCAACCATCATGACTGCTACGTTTAATACTACTTTGACTTGCAAAACGCATCTCATCCTTTCAATTACAATTACACGCCAGTCATAGATACCAGGCGTATGGCAGGTGACAACACAATGTTAATACTGCTAACGTATTGAGCTTCCCGATCTACCGCAATTAGTCCGTGCCATGAATCACCCAGTCCGTCGAATTCTTGTTACCAGCGCTCTACCCTATGCCAATGGCCCGATCCATATTGGCCATCTGGTCGAATACATCCAAACAGATATCTGGGTGAGATTCCAGAAGCTGTACGGTCACGAGTGTTATTACCTCTGCGCCGATGATGCCCATGGTACACCCATCATGCTGCGCGCCCAGCAAGACGGCATGACACCGGAGCAGCTCATCGAGCACGTCTGGAAAGAGCACCGTGCTGATTTCACCGACTTTCTCGTCGAGTTCGACAACTATTACTCGACACATTCCCCGGAAAATCGCCATTATTCAGAATTAATTTTTCAGCGACTAGATAAAGAAGGCCATATCAATCGTCGCGTTATCACGCAGGCTTTCGACCCTGAAAAGGAAATGTTCCTGCCCGATCGCTTCATCAAGGGTGAATGCCCACGTTGCGGCACAGCCGATCAGTATGGTGATAGCTGCGAGAACTGTGGCGCGACTTATTCACCAACTGACCTGAAAAACCCGCGCTCTGCCATCTCGGATGCCATTCCGGTTACCAAAGAGTCCTTGCATTTATTTTTCAAGCTGGGCGATTTCGAGCCGATGCTAAAACGCTGGATTACCGATGGCTCAATTCAGCACCAGATGGTCAACAAGCTTAATGAATGGTTTGCCACCGGCTTGCAGGAATGGGATATCTCGCGCGATGCACCCTATTGGGGCTTTGAAATTCCCAATGAAGACGGAAAATATTTTTATGTCTGGCTTGATGCGCCGATTGGTTACATGGCCAGTTTCCAGAACTTCTGCAACCGTGTTGGCCTTGACTTTGACGACTTCTGGCGCCCCGACAGTCAAGCCGAAGTGCATCACTTTATCGGCAAGGACATCGCTTATTTTCATATTCTGTTCTGGCCCGCCATGCTCACCGGCGCCGGTTTTCGCAAACCCACGGCTGTCCATTGCCACGGCTTCCTGACTGTGGATGGCCATAAAATGTCGAAATCACGGGGCACGTTTATCAAAGCACGCACCTATCTTGATCATTTGCAACCTGAATATCTCCGTTACTACTTTGCTACCAAACTGGGTGAAGGTATTGATGATCTCGATCTTAATTTCGGGGATTTTGTACAGCGGGTCAACAGCGACCTGGTAGGCAAATTGGTCAATATTGCCAGCCGTAGTGCTGGTTTTATCACTCGCCGCTTCGACGGTAAACTGGCTCATGATCTTGCCGAGCCCGAGCTATACGCTACATTCACTGATGCGGGTGCATCCATTGCTGCTGCGTACGAAAAATGCGAATTTGGGCGGGCAATGCGTGAAATCATGGCGCTGGCCGACCACGCGAACCATTACATTAATGATAAAAAACCGTGGGTGCTGGCCAAACAGGCTGGTGCTGATGCCGAGGTTCAAACTGTTTGCAGCATGGGACTTAACCTGTTTCGCGTCTTGATCATTTATCTCAAGCCGGTCTTACCGCATCTATCCGAACAGGTTGAGCAATTCTTGCAAATCGCGCCACTACGTTGGGCCGATGTCAATACTCCGCTACTGGATCACAGCATTGCGCCATTTAAACCACTCATGCAGCGGATTGATCCCAAGCAGATTGAGGCAATGGTAAATGCATCAAAAGAAAATCTTCAGGCGACAGAACCATCAACAGACGATAGCAGCCCGCTACTACGCGATAATCCCATAGCACCGACCATCACCATTGAGGATTTTAGCAAGGTTGATTTACGTGTCGCACGGATCGTCAAGGCTGAAGCGGTCGAAGGTGCAGACAAACTATTGCGACTGGAACTGGATCTGGGCGGCGAAACCCGCCAGGTTTTTGCCGGTATTAAATCTGTGTATACCCCTGAAACATTGCCGGGACGATTGACGATTATGGTCGCAAATCTTGCCCCGCGTAAAATGCGTTTTGGTCTTTCTGAGGGGATGGTGTTGGCCGCTGGTGATAAAAACGGTATTTACCTGCTCAACCCTGACAGTGGTGCTGAACCCGGGATGCGGATCAAATAACAGCCCAAAAATTCATGCCGGTGACAGAACCACCACTGTTATTTCTTTTTTACTTTGGTAGTGGCTCAATTTTGGGTGATAGCGCGCTCTTGATGGCAGCGCTGGAAGAACAGCTTCAAGGCGAGTTCATGGAACTGATCGGATTTAGAAAACGACCAGGGCTTTCCTTACCCATCGGGCCAGACGCTGACGCAGCGTATTAGTGAAACGCTCCAGGGGGTTGGTTTGGTCGCTGTCTTTACCGTCTGGAACGACTAATTTGCTCCATTTGGCCTGGCCCTGGCTGATGAAATAGCAGACGCTTGCCAATCGGGAAAGATGCTTGTAAGCACTGCCAGCACAGCCTGTTCATCAAAATCGGCCAATGCCGCTTGCAACTCCTCCAGCACGGTATCCAGCAGACCTGGATTACTGGTGGCCGCAGCGCGGGAAATATGAATTTTAGGATGGGGTGTATTCGATAATTCCTCGGATGAATAGAAGAGTTCTTCAAACAATTTTTCACCTGGGCGCAATCCGGTATATTCGATGCTGATATCCTGGCCAAGTTGCTGCCCCGATAAGCGAATCATCTGTTCGGCGAGATAACCAATATTGACCGGCTCGCCCATATCCAGCACAAACAGCTCACCACCCTCTCCCATAACAGCGGCTTGCATGATGAGTTGACAGGCTTCAGGAATAGTCATAAAGAACCGTTCTATCTTGGGGTGCGTCACGGTAACAGGCCCACCACATTCAATTTGATGGCGAAAACGGGGTATGACGCTACCGGCGGAATCCAGCACATTACCAAAACGCACCGTCACAAAGCAGCACGCCGATCGCTGATTAAACATCTGGCAAAGCAGCTCGGCAATTCGCTTGGTTATTCCCATGACATTACAAGGATTAACCGCTTTATCTGTGGAAATCAGCACAAAACGCTCACATCCCCAAGTCGCCGCTGCCGCCGCTACCGTCTTCGTCCCGATGACATTATTACGCACAGCAGCACAGACTTGATCTTCCAGCAAGGGAACATGCTTATAGGCGGCGGCGTGAAACACCACTTCAGGTCTTTCCTTGCGAAACAAGGCTGTAACTGCAATGGGATCGGTGATATCCATCAAATGGCGCGTAAACGACAGTGGCGTACCGCTATCCAGCAATTCCATCTCAATGCTATAGAGGTTGTACTCACAGTTATCGACCAAAACCAGCCGATGCGCTTTACAGCGCTGAATCTGGCGGCATAACTCCGAGCCAATCGACCCTCCGGCTCCGGTTATTAACACCACCCGATCTGCCAATCCACCCCGAATATCTGCCCAATCAAGCGTGACCGGATTGCGTCCCAGCAAGTCTTCAATGGATACCGGTCGCAGTTGGTTGACAGCCGCCTGACCCGATATCAACGCACTCAATTGTGGCACGGTGTGAAAGGGACAACCCGATTTTTCGCACCACCTCACAAGGCGCTGCATCTCGCCGGCAGATGCACTGGGTGTTGCCAGCAAGATCAAATCAATACCAAGCGCTTCGACCAGATCTGGAATATGTTGACTTGTTCCACGAACAGGTACGCCGTGGACATCGTTGCCCTGCCGATGCGGTTTATCATCAACAAAGGCCACAGCAACATAACCATAACGCCGGTTTCGTAACATATCCCTAACCAGCATTTCACCAGCACGGCCTGCACCGACAATCAATACTCGCTGGCAGGGATTCCAGTCCAAACGTTGGTCCTTAATCCAACGGTAGAGCAGCCGTGACCCGGCGAGCAGGCTGAACTGGAAAATCACAAACAGCACAGGCAAGGAGCGCGGGATAAAGGCCATACGATTCAGGACAAACAGCAGAAACAATAAAACTGTAGTGGCCACCAGAACGGATTTAGCGATACGGACTAGATCAGTAACCGATGTAAAACGCCATACCCCACGATGCAGGCCAAACCACCCGTAAACCGATCCCACCACAACCACAACCAGGGGCAAGCTATGAATAGCATCTGCGATAAATTCCGGTGGCACATAAGCCAGATTAAAACGTGTCCAATAGGCGAGTAACCAGGCTACCGGTATCGTGAGCAAGTCATGCAATAATACCGCTAAACGCACACGTGAGCGTTCAAACCATATCTTTATCATCAATGCGTCGTTGCATACTGTATCAAGAGTTGATTAATAAAAAGCTGTGAAAGGCGGGTCTCATTGCTCAGGCTCGCTACAAGCCATACCCGATCCCAAACAGGATCCTAATATTAAATCAGGTTATAGATTCAAAATGTTGCTAGAGGTCGCCATGCCGGATGAACAACATTCTTACCATGATGTTAAATACTGTTTAGCTGCCCTGCTGCGTGGTGAAGAATTTAGTATTGTACCTGACAGCAAAACATTTATCGAAGTCGCGCACGCAGAGGGTGTGACAGCACTGGCTTACCATAAACTACGCCACCTGGCTGTCTGGAAACACTGTCCAGCCGACCTCCAAAATGCTCTAGCCAAGGCCACCTATCAAGAAACTGCGTTAGAAATGACACTCGTCCAGGAGCTACGCAAGGTGCTTCAACTTTTGGCAGAGCATCATCTTCCTGTGCTCATCATGAAAGGCGCTGCTTTGGCCTACACGCTGTACCCCAGGCCTTATCTACGCAGTCGTTGTGACACAGACCTGTTATTGCCTTCACGAAAAGAAGCCGAACGCGCGAGTACTGTTTTACAAATGATAGGCTATGAGCAGCCGATGGATATCCCCGGCGATTTAATCTGCCATGAACTGGGCTGCTACAAAACAACCGCTACGGGACTCACTCATGCGCTGGATATTCATTGGGGTTTGAGTAATGCTGTGTTATTTGCCGGTCGCTTTAGTTTTGCCGAACTACAGGCTATAGCCGTACCTATTCCAGAATTGGCACCACACGCTTATGGTTTTGATCCCAAACATGCTTTCCTATTAGCCTGTATGCACCGAGTGAATAACCTCTGGCCGGGTATTGCTGATCGGTTAATTTGGCTTTATGACATTCATCTGCTCGCCGAATCATTCACTGAGCAACAATGGCAAACATTGATTCAGCTCGCAGAAAATCACTCGCTTTGCGGGCCCTGCCTTGATGGTATAAACAAGACACATGAGTTCTTTAAAACGGCTATCCCCGACAGTATTCACCATCGGTTTAAAGCAGGTGCTCTAAAGGAAGGATTCAATCCAAAAAACGCTCAAATACGATGGCGTTATAAATGGCTCGCGTTTCGTCATTTACCTTCCACAACGATACGCTTACGTTGGCTTCTGCAATATGTATTTCCTGACATCCAATACATGCGTAACAGGTATCATTTTAAAAAAAATATATATCTACCCTGGTTTTACGGCGTACGCATTGTGCAAGAGATTTTTAAGGAAATAATACTCAAGAGGCACAAGCCAAAACTTTCAAAGAAAACCGGCGAGTGCTGGCGGCGGCTTTGGTAAGCCCTTGAACACCTTCCAGGCTATTTTGCTTTTCGGAAAAAGAATAATCCAGATTGTAACAATGATAACGAGAAAATAATTTTTTAACGTATAGTTATTAACATGCCATGATTCAACAGCACCTTTGTACGGCATGATCACATCATCATAAAAAGCCACCGGGTCGCTGACCTGATTCAGGATTTTATCCTCACCGCGAAAAATAATCGCCCCTAAACCGGATAGGCCGGGACGAATTTTAGCAATTTCCTTTTGTGCGGCTTCCGGGAAAGAAGCAAAGCAACGTATCGTCTGTGGTCGAGGACCTGCAATACTCATATCGCCCTTAAACACGTTTAGCAATTGCGGCAGCTCATTAATTTTACTCTTACGCAGAAACCGTCCAAGCGGCAATACCCGTGGATCATCATGCAGTGTCACGTCACCTGTCCCGATATTCGCGCTATCTTTCAGCATGGTGGCAAACTTCATGATATTAAACGATTTACCCTGTCTACCCACTCTAGGCTGACGGTAAAACACCTCCCCTTCCCCTGTTAGACGCAATAACGGAATAACAATAATCCAAAGTGGTAATACCCAAGAGATAAAGATAGCGGAAAGTACAATATCCATTACGCGAATCATTAGCTTACTCTCTACATTCTATCATCCAGATATTTACCCATCTCCTTATGTCCAAAATCTGGCAACATCATATGAAACAAATTCACCAGATCCTGTCGTTCCCAAAGAACCCGCCTTTTCAGGAGAGCCACTTCTTCCAGAAAATTATCCAGTTTTTCTGACTGATAATCTAATGAATTTTTAATAATACCAATACTGTCAAATCGCTGTATATCAAGTTGTTCCTGATCGGTATAAAATTCCTCAAAATCTTTTTCACCGGTTGTATCGCTCGTAAAGAAATAACACGGCCATTGCCGCTTTGCAATCAATTGATCCACGTTGGCTCGTGCCTCTTCCTCACTCGCACATAGATAAGCCTCATAACCCAAGGATTGCAAGTATTGAACAGCAATTTCAGCAAACGTAATCAAATGTAATGCTTCACTTAATTTGGGGAAGAAAATATCCCTGTTTTCGCCCAGCAGACAAGACATTAAGCACAACTCACCCGATTCCTGCGGTGTAACAAAATAACGCTTGACATCATTCGGTGCTGAAATAGGCTGGCGCTTGGCGAAGCGCTGATTGAAACCGTGTAACAGGCTACCATCAGAAAAAGCCACATTGGCAAACCGCGCTGTTGAGATCGGCAGATCATTGCTCGCGCGCATCAGAAACATTTCCATAATTCGCTTGCTAGCGCCCATCATGTTAACCGGATTAGCCGCTTTGTCAGTTGAGACACAAAAGTACTTTTGCGTATCGCCTGCTTTAGCCTGCTCAATGGTACCTAGTGTATTCAGAATATTGACATCGATCATGCGCATCAGGGTGAAAGGATCTTTTTCGCTGCGGACATGTTTAAGTGCGGAAAGATTCAACACATAATCATACCCACCGCTCCAACGCAGCAATGCCTGAAACTCGCAGGAACCACAGTCGATGGCAAAGGTGCGAAAATCACCCTCAATATAGCCCAGCGTGCTACGAATATCGCGCACCAACTCGACCATATTATTTTCGCTGATATCAACGACATGTAGCACACGCGGCCGCCGTTTGAAAATCTCACGGGTCACCGCCTGACCGATGGAACCTGCACCACCAATCACCAGAAAGCGACTATCCATAACCCGTGCTAACAGTTCATCCTTGTAATGAAACACATCCGCTTCAAACAAGGGTTGCTCACGGCCAATCAAATGTAAAATATTCATGTTGTCAGGCGTACCAAAGCGCCATCAGGGACACTGGAAGGGATATTGACCAAACGCTGCTCCAGCCAGACAGCATTTTCCAAACCATCATGCTGACAATCAGCAAACATCGGCAACCGATGCATCAACCGCCAAACAGGACGGGTCATCACGCCTTGTTCGTTGCTGTATTTCAGGAAAGCATCCCGTTCTATCTGCGAATCCAGGAGAATTGCATTTAACCAATAATTGCTGGTGCAGCCAGCCGGCGCTTGAATAAAAGTAATATCAGTTTTTGCAAAAAACCCGGCATAACGCGCTGCCACTTCCGCCTTGATTTTCAGCATCTCTGGTAGCCGCTCCATTTGCGCACACCCCAACGCGGCATTAAGGTTTGGCAACCGGTAATTATAACCCACCTGATCATGAATAAATTCGTAGGGGTGTGGAATCTTGGCGGTTGTTGTCAGATGCTTTGCTCGCTTCGCCAAACTGGCATCATCAGTCAGAATCATGCCGCCTCCGCCGGTGGTGATGATTTTATTGCCATTAAAACTCAGTACCGCCAAATGACCAAACAGACCCGTATGGTGATCCTTGACATAGCTACCTAATGATTCTGCGGCATCTTCAACGACCGGAATAGCATACGCATTACAAAGCGCAACAATGTCCTCAATTTGACAGGGATGGCCAAACGTGTGCATCGGTACACAAGCGGCTAATCGTCGCCCACTGGTTTTGTTATAGACCTGGCCATCGCGGATAATCGTATGGCACTCCAGGAATCGCTGTAACGCTGCCGGGCTTAAACCGAGGGTACTACGATCTACATCAATGAATACCGGCCTTGCTCCACAATAAGAGATCGCATTACAGGTAGCGATAAATGACAGCGCCTGCGTAATGACTTCATCGCCACGCCCCACACCTGTCAACAACAAAGCCGCGTGCAAAGCGGCTGTACCATTGACAGTAGCGATTGCATACCTGCTCCCGGTGAACGTTGCAACCTGTCTCTCAAAATCCCCCACCCGCTCACCTGCAGAAGATACAAAATTTGAGTTAATGCAATCAGTTAAATATTGTCTTTCGTGGCCCTCAAAAACAGGACGGTGCAAAGGAATAAAATTATCGCCATATATTGAACGAATATGTTCAAGAACGGAGATAAGGTACGTTTGAATATCCGGCATAATGAGCTCTATGTCATCTTTTGTAAGTAAACGGTGGAGCGCACACCTCGATGAACCTCAATTTCAGCAACAGGAATAGCACCCATCTTACGATAGAACCGGTGGGCTGGGGCTAATGTCCCACCGACAATAATCTTAAATTCATTCTCTCCATGATGCACAAAAAAATCCTTCAATTGCTGGTATAAGCTACCGGAATAATGATGGCCCCTGAAAGCAGGATCAATAACGATACTCAATAATTCAGCTGAAGGTAAATTCAGGTTATTTTGTTTGTTGCCACGACTATAACGTAAAATTTCGATGATACGCCAGATACGACGCGGCCTCACAAGCGAAGGAATTAAAGCCGGTAACAACCTGGGCCAATAACGAAAAAGTTGGCGATAAACCGACTTCATTCCAAGTGTACCTGTAACAAAACCCACGACCTGTTCATTTTCCACGGCAAAAATCAAACTACTAAACTGATCTTCATCAATAGCTTGATACAATAATACCAGAAAATCAACACCTAAAGATGACAAAAAACCCTGATTAATATTATTGGCGTGTAGTAGCGCCACTTGTTGATAAACAGCCTGCTTATTCACTGTGGTTTCTTTTTTTTATTTTTAAGAAAATTGGAGTGCTAATCATCACTTTATACACAATTTCATTCTCCATCAGCTCTTCCTCTCAGCCTTTTCCAGCCACGCTACAAACTGATTTGCCAATTGTTCCCGACTATATTGGGTTTTTGCCAATTCACGGGCACGCTGTCCCATTTCGGGTAAATACTCTCGATGATCTGCTGCATGGATTAATGCATTTGCGAAAGCTACAGGATCATCAGGTGCTACTACATAACCACACTGATGCTCATCAATTAACGTTGCCAGCCAACCCGGGTAATTATTTAAGACCGGTAAGCCTGCTGCAATATAATCAAAAAATTTATTTGGCGATGTGCCATGATAAAAAGCAGGCACATTAGCCAGTAATTGCATGCCCATATCAGCCGCTGCCATTAATCCAGACAATCGAGCTTTACTGATTGGGTCATGAAAAATGATATTACTCAACTGCTCATTATCAGCACGTTGCTGTAACTTTTTTTTTAGCTTTCCCTGGCCAACCAGGACCAGCTTAATATCTTCCCGATCCCGCTTTTTTAATTCTATAGCGGCATTGATTACCGCATCCAATCCGTTTGCGATCCCATGAGTTCCGGCGTATATCGCCATAAAATCGCCAGTATTGACTCCATAAGGACGCCACGGATCAACCGGCACATTAAAAATATCCAGATCACAGCCATTTGGAATTAAAGCAATTTTTTCACGCGATACACCACGCCTGGCAATACCTGCCACAATGCCGGGAGATAGCCCAACCAAATAATGTGCTGAACGGTAAGACATCCATTCTAATATTGACATTGCACCGAGAACAAACGGATTACGAATTACCCCCATGGCTTTAGGCAATTCTGGCCACAGATCACGTACCTCAAAAACAAAAGGCTTGCCACGCAACCAGCGAGCAAAAATACCTGGAATACCTGCTGTTAATGGTGTAGTGGTTGCAAACACCAGATCGTGGTCTCGCGTTAAAGCGAGCCAGGTACTCTGTATGGCAAACTTGATAAACGTCAAAGTCCGACGAACAAATCCATCAGTATTTGAGTATGGCAATTCAAGCTCAATAACCCGAATACCATCAACCATCCCTTCCCTTTTACCATTTTTATAATCTTCTGTTAGACCTGTATAGCCCCCAAGGTATGAACCACAGACCATAATTACCTGATGTCCTTGCGCTAAAAGCCGCTGGGCCATTTCATAAGACCGGATACCCGTGGAACCCTGTGGTGTAGAAAAATGCTGGTGGTAGTAAAGGATTTTCATCAAAAAAAATGATATTCAGTGATTAATGTGCCAGGATGATGGAGCTCTATCTCTAATACTGGCAAAACTTTCCGTTGTAGATAATAACGAGATTCCCAACCTGAAATAAGCTCAAAACGCTGAATCGGTACGGTTGTTGTGACTCGAATCATATAATTACCTTGATAAATTGAATTATCTTCAATTTGCCAATGGCCTTGCGATAAGCGCCACCTTAAAATAGCTTTGTGCTTAAAAGCTGTAACCTGATCCTCTACCCTTAGCATGGCTTTAGAAAGCCATAGCTGGCGTTGATGTGAAGCGCCATAACGATCAGTATAACTCGCTCCTGCTGTCACCCCATCATTTATCTCAGTCACAGGGATAACCTGTTTAGCCCTCAACCAGTCACCAAACAAAAAGCGACTTAAACGTGGCATTTGGTCATAATCATCGAACTGCACAGTATTATGGCCAGCTGTCCCGCCAAAATACTGAGTTACCTCATCACCGGCATTGTAACTAAATGTACCTGCGTCCCTTAACAGATTTTCGCCCGCCACCCATAAATCCACATGCAAGGCATCGGCTTGACCCGGACGGAACCTAAACCGGGGAAACCGCAATAATGCAAATGCTTGTTCTTGTCGTAAAATACTATATCCACCCTGTGAAAACTGGATAGATTTAACAGGTTCAGCAGGTCGAGTGGGCACTGGAAGCGATAACCACTGTAATGGTATATTCCAGCTGCCTTTTCCTGAATAAGCGCAGCGTTTAGCAAATAAACTCATTGCCAATTGTACAGATGGACGAAAATCTCGATAGTCTGCATCGTTCAAAGGTAATAAATGGGCTCCGTCATTTGCACCAAGATTCGGTGCATCGCCAGTATCTGCTTGTGTCATTTGATAGAGCCAAACACTTGCTGCTGATAAACGACTATATAGCAGTGGCGAAAATTTTGGTAATTGCAGAAGCAAACGCCACCGTTCCGCCATGCTATAAGTATCTAAAACGACTCGATGATAATTCACCGAGTATTGACTAAAACTACCATCCTCCTCAATCAATCGTTTTGCACGATTCTCTAACCAGTATCGACCTTTCTTAAGCCATCTTCGCCCTTCATTATCGCCCAGACTATCCAGCCAGCTACCACCGATAAATAATGCGGCTGCTTCAGATGTCCCATGATTATTATCTTGTGCCACAGCATAATAAATTGTTGGCTCAATGCGCTGTAAATGCGCTTTAATCAAAGCCTGCAGCGAAGAAGAAGTTCGTTGATGTTGCTCCAGTATTAGAGCAGCCATTGCTAAATGCATAACCCGAATGGATGCTTCCTGCCCACATTTCCAGTTAACACCATAGTAAGGTGGATTGTGTTGTACCCAATCAATCAGCCATGTATTGAGGTGCTTCAAGGCTTCAGAATGACCACTACGAACGTGTTGTGCGAAAATTAATACCCAAGAAAAGCGCGAAGCTTCCCAAACAGCTTTTATATCACCAATGCCCTCGTCAAAATCAGATATTTCCCACCATGGACGCATAGGCTTTTCGATATTGGCACCTGTTAATGGATTGCAATGCCAATTAGGGACCTTTAGATCGTTTACCTCATACCATCCAAAGTAACAATACTTTTCTAGACAATGCCTTACAATAGAGAATTGAGATACATGAATTAATGATGATTCAAAAAAGAAATCTTTTTTGGGAATATCAGATTTAGGAAGACGCGTTTTATTAAAAATCAATTTAATACTGATTCGATAAAATACAATTCGGCACAAATTAGAAAAACCCAATGATATAATCGTTTTAACTATAATCTTAGCTTTATTTACTGTTTTTTTTACAAAAATTCTATTATTCATCTTTTCACAAGAAGTAACGATGATTTTTTTAAATTTAATGCCTTTTTCTCAACAATAACCCATGAAATAATTGCCGCAGAAAAAACAAAAAATAATGATATTAAAAGAGCATTTTCACCTTTCATACCAAGAAAAATAAGCACATTTATAACTGGCATATGATATATATACACACCATAAGAAACATCATTTCCCTTTATTAAATTAAATGACAAATTAGGCATAGTAAACGCAAATGAAACTGATGTAATACCCAAAACAATAGCCAAAAAGGGATTCAAATAGTTACCTAATCGTGAAAAACCCGTACTTACTAAAAAAAATGCTAATAAAACATATATAAAAATCCAGACAAAAAACTTACCTTCAATATACCGGGCAATTTTTTCGTAATTGCGTTGCAAAATAATACCTAAAACAAATAAATAAAGATAAGCAGGAATAGATACTCCAATTAATTTATAGAAAACACTTGAGCGATCACTAAAGAAATTAATATAACAAAAATTAAAAACAAAGAAAACTAAAAATAAAACCAAGAGCCTAACACTCGAAGCTCCTCTATGGATTACCCGGTAAATAACAGGCAAGATAGCATAAAATTGTAATTCAATTGGAATTGTCCACAAGCTACCATTCAAAACCCCAACCCCAAAACCTCGGAGAAATTCAGGGTTATAAAACTGTAGAAAAGAAGCTTGAGCAATCAACCATAAGGTAGCCTCCTTCAAAGGAAAGTTAACTTTACCAATGAACATTGCAAGTAAGCTTGAAACAAACAAACATACCCAAAGCGCTGGAAAAATTCGCAATATACGATTTTTAGCATACTGCTTTATATCAGGGTTTCTTTCATATGAAGCCGAAATAAGAAAACCACTAATAACAAAAAATATTGGTACCCCTGGAAAATACGAAAGAGCTTGCTTAATAGCTATCCAATCGATACTGAAATGATCAATCCCATGAATAACAAAAACTTGCGTTGCAGCAAAAAGCCTCAATAAATCAAAATTATTAATACGAACATTCATAAAAAAAATACATAGTAACTAATACTAATACAAGTTAAATTCCGAAAACTATTCTCTAATTTTATTTGCTGCTTCAATACTCACTCGTGACACTTCCAGTATTTCAGCTAAGGGAATTACCGCTTCAGCTCCATGCGTGATAGCGTCTACAAATGCTGCTACGCAAGCTTTTTGTCCTTTATCTTGTCGCCACAGATTCATTTGTTTAAAACCTGGCCAACCATAACCTTTCAGTTTCCGGAAATTATCCAGCTGCAATACCCGTCCTGAAGTAAACACTTCAATACGCTCTTTTGGAAAGCTTGCCGCACCATTAGCAAAATAATGAATAGAGCCAAAAGAACCATCCTCAAAGCCAAGAACAAGCGTAGCTTTATCTTCTGCAACAGCTAAAACCGGTGAGTCGCCCATTCGACATACCTGTACAGATATAATTTTACTGCCCGCCAAAAAGCGCATTAAGTCAATCAAATGACATGCTTCACCAACAATACGTCCACCACCAATAGCAGCATCCTGTGTCCAATGATCAGCAGGAATTGCTCCTGCATTCATTGTCATAATAAAAGATTTAGGTTCCGGCACTCCTTTCAACAGCATTTTCATTTTTTTTATCTGTGGAGCAAATCGCCGATTGAAACCAACCATTAACAATGGTAAAGATTGATTGTTCGCAAGCTTATTATCAATAATACCTTCAATTTCCTTAAGCTGCTCCAATGTCAGGCAAAGCGGTTTTTCAACAAATACATGCTTGCAATAATGTAGTGCCCTAGATACTAAATGAGCATGACTATCATGGCGAGTAGCAATGATAATTGTATTAATGGCCGGGTCATCAAATAAGCTATTATTATCCGCAACAGCTTGTCTAAAATTCATAGCCTTGCCATGAATCACGCCATTCACACCACCCGATGTTGATACAGCATGAAGCTGCACACCAGCCGTCTTAAAAGCAGGTATTAAAACCCGTGAAGCATAGTTGCCTGCACCAATAAAACCACATACTAGCCGGGTCGGATCAAGCATTTGCGACACTGCTGACAAAGACACTGAACGTGTTTTCGTTCGCTCAGTCATATCTGTCGGGTATTTCAGTAAAATACCTAAAGCTGTTTTATCAGCCGCTAACACAGCATAAGCAGCAGGCGCATCAGAAAAATCAAAGCGGTGACTAATCAAAGGGCTAACATCCAGTTGATCTGCTGCCAATAAATCCAGCACCGCAGTAAAATTACGCTGCTCAGTCCAGCGGACTAAACCAAAAGGATAGTCTTGCCCTTTCTCCTCGTAATCAAGATCGTAACGCCCTGCCCCATAAGAGCAAGACACTTGAAAGCTTAGTTCCTTTTGGTAAAACTCAGAACGATTGAGCTCAAGTCCTGTAACACCCACTAATACAATTCGCCCACGCTGTCGAGACATGCGGGCAGCCTGTGAAATCGGTTCGCTAGAAACTGTAGATGCAGTAATAATAACCCCGTCAACACCATAACCACGGCTAAATGCCATGCCAACAGCAACAGGATCTTCACCTTGAGCAGGATTACACGTTTCTGCGCCAAACTGTGCAGCTAGTGCCAATTTAGCTGAATCAAAATCAATAGCGAGCACACGACAACCCTGCGCTTTCAGGAGCTGTACAGCTATTAAACCAATAAGCCCCACACCAGTTACGACAAACGCTTCACCCAATGTAGGACTTGCCAAACGAAGTCCTTGCAAACCAATAGACGCTAATACTGTAAAAACAGCCGCTTCATCATTCACTGAATCGGGGATCTTAACGCATAGATTCTTACCCACCCGAACAACATCAGCATGAGAACCATTAGAAACAACCCGATCACCAGGTCTAAATCCCTCGACACCTGAACCGACATCAAGGACTACCCCAACATTACAGTACCCTAAAGGAATGGGCTGACCCAGCTTAGCGCGAACCGTATCGACTGTGGTTAGTAGCCCATCGGTTTTAATTTTATCCAGCACTTGTTTAACTTTTTCAGGTTGCTGGCGAGCCTTCTCCAACCAGCCAGCCTTGCCAAAATTGACTAACATGCGCTCTGTTCCGGCTGAAATCAGGGAGTAGGTAGTAGCAATCAGTAATTGGCCTGCACCAACGTTTGGAGTTGGCGCTTCTACAAGCACCGTATCCCCATTTTGCATATTCTGGAGAATTTGCTTCATGTCTTTATTAATAGTTGCTCTAAAGTCTCAACAATACGCTCTGCGGCTCGTCCATCCCAAAGATCGGGAATCGTGCCTTTTTTCCATTGTCCCGCCATCAGCCGAGCTAAGGCAGATGCCAAGTTAGCCGGGTTAGTACCAACTAATTCATTAGTACCAATAGTAACCGTCTCCGGTCGTTCCGTTGTATCACGTAATGTTAAACAAGGAACCCCCATGACAGTGGTTTCTTCAGTGATCCCGCCTGAGTCAGTAATAATGCCTTTAGCATGACGCACTAGATAGTTAAATTCCAAATAGGGTTGTGGCTCAACTAGATACAAATTAGCGGGCAAGTCAGTCAAATCATTTACTACCTTAGCTGTACGTGGATGCACAGGAAAAATAACTGGATAACCTCGTGTGCCCTCAATAATCGCTGTCAGCATTCGCGAGAACATATCGCTTTGATCAACATTTGCCGGACGGTGTAATGTCACGACAAAATAATTTCCTGCCTGTAGCTGTAAAGTCTCCCAAAAAGATGGGGGTCGTAGGCGCTCCAAATTAGCTAATAATGTATCTATCATGGTATTGCCTACAAAAAAAATACGATCATCGCTCACACCAGCATGGCGCAAATTAGAGTTGGCCACTTCACTAGTCGTAAAAAACCAGTTACTAATAGCATCAGTAACCAGGCGATTTATCTCCTCTGGCATTGTCCAGTCACCAGAGCGAATCCCGCCTTCCACATGAGCAACCGGCACACACAGCTTTTGCGCTACAATCGCACATGCTAGTGTTGAAGTCACATCGCCCACAACTAAACAAAGATCAGCCCGCTTCTCCTGCAACAAGCGTTCATAATGAATCATGATAGCTGCTGTTTGTTCTGCCTGCGTACCCGAACCTGCCTCTAGGTTAACATCCGGCTCGGGAATACCTAATTGAGTAAAAAAATTACCTGACAAACAGGCATCATAGTGTTGGCCCGTATGTACTAAGCGGTAACATAAAACCCCACCGACAGAACAATGATGTTCCAGTGCCCGTATGACTGGCGCTATTTTCATGAAATTAGGCCGAGCACCTGCAATAAGATCAATAAACATATAGTTAAAGAATTTACATAGTTAGATCAAGTATCAAAGATTATTATTTTTCAGATCAGTTAAGAGTTGAAAAACTAAACCACAATTTTTTTCTTGATCATGGTTTTTCTTAGCGGTTTCAATTGCAGATATGGAATGCTTATGAATCAATGAAGGATCCTTAAGATAAGCTTTCATTGCTTTAATAAGCGGTTCAGTTTGCCTGGGTGGTATTAGAAATCCATTTACCTCATTATGTAACGAGTCAGAGATACCACCCACATCTGTACAAATAGAAGGTAATCCTAATGCCATAGCCTCAATTAAGGACATGGGAAAGCCTTCTGCATAGCTCGGCAGAACAAAGACATCAGATGATTTAAGCAATTTTTTCTTTACTTCATCATCAGAAATCCAGCCTTTAAATGATACAAACTTATCCCAACCCAAATTAGTGACTTTCTCTTGCAATTCATCCAGTAAAGTACCACCACCAACAAAAATAAAATTGAACTGAAACTTAACCTGTAACCTCTCTATTGCAGTTATAATTTCATTAACACCTTTCTCTTTTATTACCCACCCCAAAAATATAAAACTAATCGGTTTAGAAAAGTCATAATTCTTTGGCTCTCCTGCAAATTTGAACGAGGGGGGAAGCCAAGAGTGAATTAATACAACTTTTTCAGAAGAAATTTTTAATCTTTTAAAGAGATTTATCCACTGTTTACCACTAGCAACCAGAAAGTTAGGAACTTTCAACAAAATTTTACTTAAAAAGATTGTGAAAATATTACTCTTTACATCATTAATGAAACGACCACTAACAATAAAAAAAACAGTAGGAACCCTAAACATCCTGCAAATAATGGAAGCAATAATTCTCTCTAGGAAACTAACACCAGAACCAGAAAAGATAATAACACCATCATATTTATTCAGAAAAAGCAGCTTAATTAAAAAAAATAATCTAATAATCGACCTATAAACCCTGTCGATGATAGCAATAGCAGATGGAAGCTTTTTCTTTTCAAAGGTATCCACAAAAGTATTAACTATATCACAATCAATTTCTTTATTCTTCGCATATTCCAACAAACCGGCAGACAAAGATAAAACACCGCCTCTATGCTGTGCTTTTAATGCTTTACAAGGATCAGCGCCAACTAATATAATTTTTTTCCCCATAACTATATTATACCATAAACTGAACGATACAAAATAGGGGCCAGGATCGACAAGACTATAATGACTAGAAAAGCAAAATTGGCACCATAAAATCGCATAAAATATACTGGCAAAACAAAGCCAATACCTAAGTAATCCGAGAACCGGCTTAGCCTGCCAGCAATATGTGGGTTTTCAAAAAATGCAATATTTAATGCAGCTCCAAATATTAACAAAACAAATAGAAAACTACATAGTCTTTGATCTGCATCCTGATCTTTCAAAAAAAAGACTATATTCATTTTTCTCCCTATATTCATAATGTTATACATAAAGTATGGCAGGATCAAAATAGATAGTATTGAGGTTAAACGATAGCCTACTCTAGCATCAGCCAAATAATGTAACTTAAAAGTTGCAAATTCCCCACTTGGCAAAAAACTAAGCATCAAGGACAGGAAAGATATCATATCTTCTGCAAAAATTGCTAATAGAAATAAAGATACCAACAAAAGAAAATTAATAACCTTCAAAAATTTTTCTCTCGACTTTTTCTCTTTCAAAAATCTTGATATAAAATATTGAATATCGTATAATGTAATAGTTATTGCCATCGGCAAATACTGAGAGTGCATTGAAGTTCCCAAAAAAATAAAGCTATATCCTAAAAATCTTTTAAGTAAAGCAACGTAAATAAGACCGAGGAAAACGCAGAAAAAAGATATCGATGACCTTGGAGAGTAGTAGAAAATTGTTGGGAAAACTACTGGTAAAAAAGCCACCCACATAATAACCAAAATATTCTTCTTTAATTTCTTGTAGACAACAAAGAGCAAAAGAAAGCACAGAGAAAAATTAAACTGTAAAAAAAAGTTAAACCCAAAAGGAAGAAGAACCCCAATAGCAGATGTATACCAAATGTATAATGGCTCAGAAACAAGGTAAGATTTTGTAAAAAACCATGGAAAATTATCACTATAGTAAGCATTATCATAGGCTTGTTTATATATTCCATAATCAAACCCAGTATCCGGCAAATACGACAGAAAGAATAGACAACCTATATAAATAGGAAGAAACAGCCTTTTCCTAAGTAATGGCAAAAGCGATGCCATTAGTATTGAGAAAATAAAATAATATTGCATACTCTTACTTAATTGTTATTGTTATTTTTATTTATATTAGGGGTTCAGGAAGCAAACGACCTTACAAAGGTCTTTTCCCAAGTAAATTTAACAATACTTTATACAAGTTTTCATTGCGAAGATTAAAGCAAAATTCAGCTTCTTTTAGATGAAGAAGAAAGGTCTCTTGAGGGATACCCTTGAACTTCACAAGTCTTCGTTTGGCATAGCTCCAGAACGACTCTATGCTGTTCATGTGACGATTGCCATTTACAAATCCATTGTTGCCATGATGGACTCTGAAATGTTTTGCATAACCAACATCAACAAGTCCATTGTAACCACGCCAACCATCAGTGTGAATTATACTGTCGATTGATATATGGCCTCTTATCACCTTGATAAGAAAGGCTTTTGAGGCATCAGAGACAATTTCGGTATATACCTTGTTGTCTCGTTTTAAAGATGCAGTGTCAGAAGTAGTAAGATCCTGAGCAAAATACTTGAGAATTTCCCGAAATTTTGGCTCTGATAGTTTACTGCACTTTTGGTAACGATTTTTTAATGGCATCTTAGAATACTTAGCACATTTTTTTGTGCTTTTTACTTCTTAAGCCACTTAATTATTATTTGTATTTATATAATTTATTGATTAATGAAATTGAAACATAGTTCTTTCAAATTTTTTGCTAGTGGTAAAAATGATTTAGGATTTTCAGGAGGTGCGTCCCAATTTATATCATTTGGATGAAATAGATTCATTTTACAGCCAAATATTTTATTGAAATGGCTGTGTTGCTTGTTCGTTAAGATGTTAATATGCTCAAGAATTCCCTTAAATCTGAATATGTGACTTAAATTTTCCTCTAATGCATCATCCAATATAAATAGAACAGGCGTTCCCAATGCCAGGCAAGGTATAGCACAATGTATGCGTGAAGTAACAACCAACTTTGCTGAAGCATACGAAGTGATCACTTTTCTAGCTATATCAAATAAATGCTCCGTCGGTAAATTTTTATCATAAAAATGATTTTTATCAATAGCAGCTTCCCTTATAATATCAGGAACGAGGTTATTTAAAATCATTTCTTTCTTTCTAAGGTTTAAAGTTTTAAATATTCTACCAGACAACACATGAAATAGTATTCTTTTTGGGTCAGCACGATATACATATCTTTGATCATAATCATATAAAACATCAATAAAATATATCTTATCAGTCTTAACCGATGTCTTATATTTCAAGTCTAGTGTTGAAGTAAGACAAAAGCTATAGTAAGCATTAATACCATACTTACTCATTATTTCCAATGTTTTATAGTCTCTGCAACCAATTGGCTCATTTCTTTTAAAGAAATCATAATTTATTTTTGATTTCAACAACTTATCTGCTACTCTGGAAGACAAATGAAAAGAGGTTAATAAGGTAGTTAATCTAGGGTTTGGGGGCCAATTTTTTGGCTCATATAAAAACCATCCATTCATTATTATTTTTGATTCACCATATTCTTTTTTATTCAGCTTCTCTCTTTCTACATAAAAATCAACTTTCGGCAGATATTGCTCTGCTGCCAAGCTTTGAATATGATCACCAATATTTATTAAGCCGGATTTACCATGTTTATGTTCTAGCAAAGCATACTTCATATAAGGTCACCTTTTTCTAACAGAGCCCAAAAGCAAATAAAAGCTTTTTTTAATAATTGAAGCGTTTATTATAAAGAAAATAACCAACGAAAATATTAGCAATATTATATCACTTAACAACGATTGGTTTAAACTTAGAAGACAAAACGAAACAAAACAAGCTAGTAACCAAAAAATAATTCTTATATAACTAACTTTCAATGGATACACTGATCTTATAGAAATAATTCGCATAAGAAAAACAACAAAAAAACCAACCATTGATCCTATTGCTGGGCTGTATAAGCCTATATTACTTATAAACATTACTGATATTAGTATACTTGATAGGCCTCCAAAAAAGCTAGTATAAAATATTTGTTTTGTTTCTTTTTCTTTAAGATGAATTGCGCCAAAAAAACCAGATAATGAAGAAAAAGCAGATGCCACAGCCAGGAAGGGCATATACCTCCAGGAATCAACAAAGCCTTCACTAATAAAGATTTCATTGAATAAATAGGATGCTGGAATAAATAAGAAAACCACTGAAAATATAAAATCACTATAAGCAAAAAGTAATTTTTCTGAAAAAGCTAAAGTTGAATTTGATTTTTTATTTTCAATAATAAAATCTTGCCAGGAAAGCATAAAAATGGAAGCCAGCAAATTTATTAATGACGGTATTCTTGATGAGATAGCGTATATTCCATTAGCCTCTAGTCCAATATAAAAATAAATAATAAATTTGTTTGCAAAACTAATTAACCACCAACTGATAGTATTGAGAACCAAAGGAGAAGAATAAAAAATTAAATACTTGGCCTTTTTTATAGAAAACAAGCTAACATCAATAAAGGAAATCACATGAGTTTTCAAAATTAGGTACAAAGCGCTTACAGCTAGCGAGAGGATCATAGATAAAAAAACCCACTCAATACTAAATTTAATTAGCCATACGAATATTATATTAAATACCAAAATATTAAAGGCATTAATCAAACTAGAAACAGTATATGCTTTTGTTTGCTTATTTCCCCTTGCAACTTGTTGAAAAAAAAAGAAGTAAGAAGTAAGAATTACTATTATATAGTAATAATTTATATACTCGATACTTTTGATAGCGCAGGTTACCAAGAATAAAAACAAAATAAATATAATCAAAAGAATTGTTATAACAATGAAACCATTTGTTATAATTTCTTTCTTACCGAAAACTGAAATATCATCACCTAACAAAAAGCGGTATACTGCTTGTGATATCTGTAATGTACCAATTGGCACGGAAATATTGACTGCTGTCAACATTAAGTCATAGACACCCATATCGCTTTTGGTTAAAAAGAAAGAATAGATTGGGAGTAAAACAATAAAAATTAATTTCGACCCAATATTCCCTACAAAATAAATAAGCGCATTAATGAGTACTTCTTTTGCGCTACTCATAATAGCGAATCGACATTTACTGGCATAATTTGCATATTTTGTTTTCTATTTTTTTCTTAAGTTATTCAATACCCACTTTTCATAGACAACAGTTACTCCTACCGCCAGCCTGTTTACGTAAAATACCCTAAAACTTGCATTTATCGGATATCAGCCCAACATGTTTTAAGCCCAAGGCACATCCACACACCAGCCCGACACAGTACTTCCATAAGGGGAAAAGCAATCTTACTGACCACCGCGCACAGTTTCAAACACCTCGCAGATACTATAGCCGTACCCACAAATTTGCAATCGACTATCTTTACCAACATCAAGATGCTTTAATACTGTTCCTTATACATAAACAATGATAAGTGCGATTGCAAGGAATAGCTGCCCCGAATAGATCGTATAAGGTGCCTCTGAGGATACTCACATTAATAGCTAACAACACAAAAAAGCAATAACATGTTGATAAAAAAGATATTAATAATACCCCAACATAACCTTAAAGCACCACAGATTTTAAAGGTCAGCCAAACATGACAGCTACCATAAAAATGACACGCGGGGTTTATACTGAAGCAGGCAGTCTCTGCAAGAGCTATTTAACGGATAATCTTAAGTACCACACGTGCATCACAGGACTCTATGCCTAGTTGATGACAAAAAACGATTCAGGCAACACCAAAAATTCTCGTCTAAGCGAGCCTTGGGCTGGCTTTTCCCAACGTTCATGGCATATCATTATAAGCCTGCTTATTCCTTAACTGTGCTGGTGTGGTGGAATGGTATACACACAGGACTTAAAATCCTGCGGCTTTGCGGCCTTGTGGGTTCGAATCCCACCACCAGCACCATCTTAATTTTCCCCTTGGCAGATATTGCTCCGCATATTTGATAAGCCTTGAACTCAGGCAAACCCGCAACCTGCTCATCCGTTTGCCGTCAGGCTGAAATTCAATGACAGGCACGTTGTGGCCGCGATAAAGTCCCATGCGTATCCCCCGTTTTTATCTCCCCCTACCCTTGTCAGTTGGTGCAACCGTACCACTAGACGACAACAGTTTTAATCACGCTGTGCGAGTTTTGCGACTCAAACCGGATGCAACACTGGTGCTGTTCAACGGTGAAGGATCAGCTTTCAAGGCAACAATCACCCAAATCAGCAAACGCCAAGCATGGGTACAGATCACCGACAGTTTGAGCACTAAAGCAGAATCGCCATTACACGTGACACTTGCACAAAGTATCTCTCGCAGCGAGAAAATGGATTTTACACTGCAAAAAGCAGTCGAGCTAGGTGCTCATACCCTTCAACCCTTGTTCACCGAGCGCAGTAATATACGCTTATCGGGTGATCGGCTGGCGCGAAAGATCCAGCACTGGCACGGTATCGTGATTGGCGCCTGTGAACAGTGCGGTCGAAACCGGCTACCAATATTGAAAAACCCCGTACCACTGACCGACTGGTTGCAGCAACTCGCTCAGCCAGGATTACACTTACTGCTTGAGCCGCAAGCTGAACAGGGTTTGGGAAGTCTTGCACTACCTTCTGAACCCATCACTCTGTTAATCGGCTCAGAAGGCGGCTTGAGTAACACGGAACTCAGCTTGTCAAAAAAAGCGGGGTTTATCGGGGTACGCTTGGGGCCTCGGGTGCTACGCACTGAAACAGCCGGCCTCGCAGCACTGGCTGCTATTCAGGCGTTATGGGGTGACTGGAAATAGTGCCTTGACTTACCCATCAGAAATCATTTTCAAGCACGATCCGGTAACGTGCCTTACCGGCCTCAAGATGTGCCAACGCTTCATTCACCTGGCTCATCGGAAAATGTTCAGTCACCGCTTCAATATTATGTCGTGCACAGAACGCCAGCATTTTACGGATCGTTTCTGGCGATCCCAGCGGGGATCCCGAGACACTTTTCTGGGCAGGAATCAAGGAAAATGCCGGCACTGGAATAGGTGCAAGCACAGCACCAACCGTATGCAATCGACCTCTGGGTGCAAGTGCATTGAGATACATTGCCCAATCCAGACTGACATTAACGGTGGATAAGATAAAATCCAGCGAACCTGCCACCCTTTCTAATTGCACCTTGTCACGGGAATTGATGACATGATGCGCACCCATCGCTTGTATTGCATCCTGTTTGGAATCGCTGGAACTGAACGCTGTCACTTCGCAGCCCCATTTATTTAAAAACTGCAATGCCAAATGCCCCAACCCGCCAATACCGATCACCCCAACCCGATCTGTTGGCCTAACATCAAACTGGACGATAGGATTAAAAACGGTAATCCCACCACAAAACAACGGTCCCGCTTTTTTAATATCCATCTCCGGTGGTAACGGAATTGCCCACTCTGCCTTACAACGCACCTTGTTGGCAAAGCCGCCATGACGACCGATAATCGTTTGCTCAACACTTCCACACAAATTATGGTCACCGCTCATACAATGGTTACAGGTCATACAACTGCCGCTGAGCCAACCCAGGCCGACCACATCACCGACTCTCAGGTGATTCACATGCCCACCGACCTGGGCAATTGTACCGACCACTTCATGGCCAGGAATCAGCGGATAGCTGCTTAACTGCCATTCATTGTTCAATATAGAAAGATCCGAGTGACAAATACCACAGGCAATGACATCAATCTCCACTTGATTGGTACCCAACTCACCCGGGTCATATTCGAATGGAGCAAGTTTTCCTTTAGCCTCATGGGCAGCATATGCTTGAATCATCGTTTTATCCCCTGTGGTAACAATGTATTGAAATACCTCGTTTAGGCCATGCTTGTTCGAGTTTGGTTCGAAATGAATGTATCAGCAAATGCTTAATTACGTATTGGCTTGCCTCTCCTCCCAGGCACGCTTCGCTTTAGCAATTGCATCCAGTCGCGCCTGCCGTAATGCTTCCGCCAGCGCCAGACCTTTTAATCCCTGCTCCAAAAATGGCCTGACCGAAATAGCGGCGGTGGCCGCATACATATTCCGCAGAAAATCCGCCTGTGGATAATCCTGCGCTTCCAATCCCAACCGGCCTCGGGCATCCGCCTCGCAGGCCAGTAAAAATTGTTCAAAACGTTCCGGCTTTCGGAAGCTATCGAGCATCTGCAAGATTTTCAATACCGTTTTCGGGCGCAATTTTAAAACTCGATGGCAATGCGTGTGAAACCGCGCCACCAGCACGGCCAACTCCCGATACTGATTCGGAACCCGCAGCCGTTGACACAGACTACGCACCAATTCTGCGCCACGCTCCTCATGCCCCAAATGTCGGGGCAGCACTTCCGCCGGTGTTTCACCCTTGCCCAAATCGTGAACCAGCACCACAAAGCGCACCACTGTATCGGCACCCAAGCGCACCGCCTGCGCCAACACCATCAAAGTATGCACCCCCGTATCGATTTCAGGATGATGCTGTGCTGATTGCGGCACGCCAAACAAACGATCCAGTTCCGGAAAAATACGCGCCAATGCGCCACAGTCGCGCAGCGTTTCAAAAAAACGCTCCGGTCGAGCTTCCTCAAGTGCCCGCACGGTTTCTGCCCAAACGCGCTCTGGAACAAGGCTATCGACTTCCCCGCTGGCCACCATCGCCTGCATGATTGCCACAGTCTCTGATGCAATATGAAATCCCAGCTCGGCATAACGGGCGCTGAAACGCGCCAGCCGCAAAATGCGCACCGGATCTTCCGCAAACGCAGATGACACATGCCGCAACGTGCGATGCTCCAGATCACCAACGCCATTAAACGGGTCAATCAATCGACCCTCGGCATCACGGGCAATCGCATTGATGGTTAAATCACGGCGCAGCAAATCTTCTTCCAACGTCACATCCGGCGCAGCGTGGACATTGAACCCGTGATAACCAGGTGCAGTCTTACGCTCGGTACGTGCAAGCGCATACTCTTCATGGGTCTCCGGATGCAAAAAGACCGGAAAATCCTTACCGACCTGCCGGAAACCTTGCGCTAATAATTCATCGGCGGTTGCACCGACGACTACCCAGTCACGTTCCTTGACCGGCAAATTTAATAATTCATCGCGCACTGCACCACCGACAAGATAAATGTCCATTTGCTACTATTCCTCGTCAATCATTCTTGAGACTCAGTATCCTATCTTGAAAACAAGACCGCTAATTGGACAATGGGCATTGTTGCAAGCCCGTCAACCGGTAATTGCTGTGCTGGACGATCGGGCCACTTCTGCCTCATTACGCCAGAAACTGAAAACTGCTCAGGCGATACGTCACTTTGCGACCGCCGAGCTGGGACTGCCTGACAATGACAGTTACCGCAATTACGCCGATTTGCAACGCCCCTGGGTGGTCAAAAACGTGTTTGCTGCCCCTGAGCTGGCGCTGAAACCGCGCCACTGGTGTTTTCCCATGATGGGCTGCCTCAGCTATCGCGGCTACTTTGATGCGGATGCGGCACAACGTTTGGCTGAAACATTACGGGCAGCCGGTGATGATGTCTACGTGGCCGATATTGCAGCCTATTCGACGCTGGGCTGGTTTGACGATCCACTGCTCAACACCTTTATCGGCTGGTCAAGCGGACGACTGGCAGAACTGATGTTCCACGAATTAGCCCATCAAAAACTGTATATCGTCGATGACACAGCATTTAATGAAGCTTTTGCAACCGCTGTTGGGCGTTTGGGCGCAGAGCGCTGGCTGGCTCAACACGGCACAACACGCGAGCAACAGGGCTACCACGTCAGTCACCAGCGGCGGCAGCAATTTTTACAGCTGGTGGCAGCAGCGCGGAAACAATTGAGTGCCGTTTATGATTCATCGAAAAGCGATGCTGACAAACGCAGGGAAAAGCAACGTATCCTGACAGAACTCCGCAATCGCTACCAACAGATAAAACAGGATTGGGGCGGCTACAGTGGCTACGACCGTTGGTTTGAGCAGGACTTGAATAATGCCAAACTAGCCAGTGTCAATACCTATTATCACTGGGTTCCAGCATTTTTGGCGCTATATCAGCAGCAGGGGCAAGATTTTTCCGCTTTTTATCGAGCGGTGGAAACCCTCGGCCAGTTGCCACCTGAAGAACGGCATGCGCAATTGCAGGCCTTGTCAAGGCGTGATACCAACCTTGATTGAAAAGCAATAAACTATTATTCATGATCATGACCACTGACCCTACTGCCCTGCTGGCCATTGGCGATCTATCCGTCTCTTTTGGTGCAACACCAGCCGTCAAGCAGGTTTCTTTCACGCTACATCGCGGCGAAACCCTGGCGCTGGTCGGGGAAAGTGGCTCAGGAAAATCGGTATCTGCACTCTCCATTCTGCAATTGCTGCCCTATCCATATGCCCATCACCCCAGCGGCAGTATTCGCCTGCGTGATGAGGAATTATTGGGTGCCACACCCACTCGCCTGCGTGAGGTGCGCGGTAATCAGATTGCCATGGTTTTTCAAGAGCCGATGACCTCGCTCAATCCGTTGCATTCCATCGAAAAACAAATCGGTGAAACGCTGATCCTCCATAAAGGCTTGAGTGGTAAATCACTACGGACACGGATCGTGGAATTGCTGGAAATGGTGGGATTATCTGATGCCGCCCACCGCCTCAATGCCCTGCCCCACGAACTGTCCGGCGGTCAGCGGCAACGGGTCATGATTGCCATGGCGCTGGCTAATGACCCCGATATTTTGATTGCCGACGAGCCAACAACTGCGCTGGATGTCACCATTCAGGCGCAAATTCTGAAGTTATTGGAGGAATTACAGGCACGTCTGGGTATGGCTATTTTGTTCATCACCCACGATTTAAGTATTGTCCGTAAAATTGCAGATCGGGTTTGTGTGATGCGAGCCGGTGAAATCGTCGAAACGGGAAACGTGGCAGCGATTTTTGCTCGGCCACAACATGCCTATACCCGGGCATTGCTGGCGGCTGAACCCAGGGGTGAGCCGCCACCACAGGTCGCAGATGCACCCGAAATCATGCATGCCAAACAGTTAAAGGTCTGGTTTACAGCCCAGCGAGGGTTTTTCGGTCGGGCAAAAGCGTATATCAAAGCCGTCAATGATGTGAGCATTCAACTGTACCAGGGGCAAACGCTGGGCGTGGTTGGGGAAAGTGGTTCGGGCAAAACGACGCTGGGCCTGGCATTGCTGCGGCTGCTATCAAGTGAGGGAGCCATTCAGTTTGAGGGTCAAAGGCTCGATCAACTGGGTAGTAAGGCGTTACGTCCATTACGAAAAAAGCTGCAAATCGTTTTTCAGGACCCGTTCGGTTCACTCAGCCCGCGACTCTCCATTGGTGAAATTATCGAGGAAGGCTTACTCGTTCATGGGCTGGCAGATGAACCTGCCAAGCGCCGTCAACGCATCTCAAAAGCACTTGAGGAAGTCGGCCTTGATCCTGATACACAAGACCGCTATCCCCATGAATTTTCCGGTGGCCAGCGCCAGCGAATCGCGATTGCCCGCGCTTTGGCGTTGCAGCCGCGCCTGTTGATTCTCGATGAGCCCACCAGTGCCCTTGATGTGTCTGTACAGGCGCAGATCGTCGATTTATTACGTGACCTGCAACATCGCCACCAACTGGCATATCTCTTTATCAGCCATGACTTGCGAGTGGTGCGAGCATTGGCGAATCATTTGCTGGTGATGAAAAATGGCCAGGTGGTGGAAAGTGGCACAGCGCAGCACGTTTTTGCCCACCCGCAACATCCCTACACCCAGGCGCTATTGGCAGCGGCATTGAATCTGGAAGCTGCGACCAATGGCGTAGTGGCAAGCTGATAATGAATACCCCACAAGAACCCGTTATTCTCTTCACCGATGGTGCTTGCTCTGGCAGCCTCGGGCCAGGCGGCTGGGGCGTACTGTTGCGCTATCAAGGACACGAAAAAGAGCTTTCAGGTGGCGAAGCAGATACCACCAATAACCGTATGGAGCTGTTGGCGGTAATTAACGGTTTGGAGGCGTTGAAGCGTCCAGTGCGGGTACGTATCCACACCGATAGCCAGTATGTGATGAAAGGCATCACGGAATGGATCGCCGGCTGGAAACGGCGCGGCTGGAAGACAGCTGGTCATCAACCTGTTAAAAACAAAGACTTATGGCAACGGCTGGAAGCCGCATTAGCCCCCCATCAAGTAGAATGGCAGTGGGTACGGGGCCATAGCGGTGTGGCCGACAACGAACGTGTTGATACCCTGGCACGAGCCGCTATCGAACCGTACCGCTAATGTGCTTTGGCCTGACTGTCGATATAGGCGAGCGCACGCGCAATTCTCGCCAGCGTTTTTGTACGACCTAGCAATACCAGCGTGGCATCAATTGAGGGCGAGACAGCGGTACCTGATACCGCTACCCGTAATGGTTGTGCCACTTTACCCAAGGCCAATTCACAGTCTACTGCGACCTGTTTGACCACAGCATGCGTACTTTCGACCGTCCAGGTCGGTAATGCCGCCAGTGTGTTGTGCAACGCCCGTAATGCCACTGCTGTGGTGGTTGTCAGATTCTTTTTCGCTGCTTTGGCATCGTAGGTTTCAAAATCCTGATAAATGAACGCAGCGGCTTGTGCCATATCAACAAGGGTTTCAGAACGTTCGGCAAACACCTTAATCACGTCTGCCAGCGGCGGCCCTTGATCGGGATCAATCCCCAATTGAACCAAATGTCTACTGAGATGCTGCGCAACATTATCCGGATCCAGTGTCTTTAAATAGTGCCGGTTCAGCCAGATCAGCTTGGAAGGATTAATGGCTGAGGCGGCCTTGTTGCAGCCATCCAGATCAAACAGCGCCATCATCTCATCCCGCGAGAAAATTTCCTGATCGCCATGTGACCAGCCCAGTCGTACCAGATAATTCAATACCGCTTCGGGCAGATAGCCCATAGCACGATACTCGGTGACACTGGCAGCACCATGACGCTTGGATAATTTTTGACCATCAGGCCCCAAAATCATCGGCACATGACCATACTGCGGGATCGGTGCACCCAGGGCCTGAAGAATATTGAGTTGCCGCGGGGTGTTATTGATATGATCATCCCCACGCACGACATGGGTAATACCCATATCCATATCATCAACGACCACACAAAAATTGTAGGTGGGTGAGCCATCAGCACGGGCAATGATCAGATCATCCAGTTCCGTATTCTGAAATACGATATCACCACGAATCAGATCCCTGACCACCACCTCACCGTCCAGCGGGTTCTTGAACCGCACCACCGGCTCCACACCCTTGCGTGGCCCATCCTGATAGTTTCGGCAACGTCCATCATAACGCGGCTTATCCTTACGCGCCATTTGCCGGGCACGCAGCACTTCCAGCTCTTCTTTGGTGCAATAGCAGCGATAGGCTTTGCCCTCCTGCAAGAGTTGGCGAAGCACTTCCTGATAGCGTTCAAAGCGCTCGGTCTGGTAAAATGGCCCTTCATCATGATTCAGTCCCAGCCAGTTCATTCCTTCCAGAATGGCATTGACCGCTTCCGGTGTGGATCGCTCTAAATCGGTATCTTCAACACGCAGTACAAACCTGCCACCATGTCGGCGGGCATACAGCCAGGAAAACAGCGCGGTGCGTGCACCACCAATATGCAAATAGCCGGTGGGGCTGGGGGCAAAACGGGTTTTAACCATAGTCATGTTTCAAGCGCGACGATATAGAATAGGAAGCATGGCAACTCAGGTTTTCACCTTGACAGGGCGCTGCCAATTAGCCACCTCCTTGCGTGGCGAGCGCGTCAAGCACAGGCTGCGATCAGGTACATTGCCGCTAACCGCTGATCCGGCACCGATGGTTGCATCCTGACCAATCTGTACCGGTGCAACCAGCGAACTGTTGGAGCCGATAAACGCACCATCCTTAATAACGGTTTTATATTTATTGACCCCATCATAATTACAGGTAATAGTACCGGCGCCGACATTAACACCTGCACCAATTTCAGCGTCGCCGATATAGGTTAAATGATTGACTTTGGAACCCATACTGATAGTCGCTTTCTTGGTTTCAACAAAGTTACCGATGCGGACACCGCCTGCCAGATCCGTTCCCTGTCGCAAGCGTGCGAAAGGCCCGATCTGCGCACCGGCCCCCACGCTCGCCCCTTCAATACAGCAATGTGGCTGAATGGTGACATCATCACCAATCACAGCATCCCGCAATACGCATCCTGCCCCGACTTTCACTCGATCACCGAGATGTACCTCACCTTCAAAAATCACATTGATATCGATTTCAACATCTTTACCGGTGACTACTGTGCCACGGACATCTACCCGCTCGGAATCGCGTAGCATTGCGCCGTTATCCAGCAAGTAGCCGGCTTGCCGTCTTTGGTAATGCCTTTCCAATTCAACAAGTTGCCGACGGTCATTCACACCCTGCACGTCTTTGGGTTCAGTGGCTATAAATGCTTCAACCGTGATTCCCTCTTGCACGGCCATAGCGATCACGTCAGTTAAATAATATTCGCCCTGAGCATTGTCATTTTCTAACCCTGTGACCCACTTTCGCAGTTTTGCAGTGGAAACCGCCAAAATGCCGGTATTAATTTCAGTAAGCTTACGCTCTGAGGGTGTGGCATCTTTTTCTTCAACAATGCGTTGCACCCGCCCTTGCTCGTTACGGACGATGCGTCCATAGTTTGCGGGATTGACCAATTCCACGGTTAGCAGCGCCAAACGCCCCTGGTCGGCAGCCATCACCAAAGAGCGCAAGCTCTTTGCCTGCACAAGCGGGACATCGCCATAAAGCACCAACGTAATGCTGCCATCATCCAGTGACGGAAGTGCCTGTGCGACGGCATGACCTGTTCCCAGCTGCTCTGCCTGCTCGACCCACAGTACCTCCTGTTGATCCGCAAAAGATGCTTTTACCGCTTCACCACCATGACCGTAAACAACTAATCGGGTCGCGGCGTCCAATTCACCGGCTGTTGCCAGCACATGTCCAAGCAGGGATTTACCACCGACCTGATGCAAGACCTTGGGCAAATCAGAAATCATACGCTTGCCCCGACCTGCGGCGAGAATAACGACAGAAAGCTGCTGCATAAATGTTATGTCTCCAAATACCGGTAATTACTTTATAAGCTGATAGTTAATTCTGAACATTTTTTGTGGGTATCCAGAAAAGATAAACTACCCGAAATTTAATTAATCAAATACAATTAAGTATGATTTTTCGCAACCAGGATATAGAGAAGAGGATCTAAAATCTGGAATGGATAACACGCTGAGAAGACAGAAAAATAGCCTATATATAAAAATTCTGTAACAATATTAAGTTTATAGATATTTTACCCTAGGGAAATATAAGCAGGTTGAAAAAAACCATTTGAGAATACTAATCAGGAAATACATAAAAAAACTTGGACTATTAAATAACTTCAAAAAATACTATATCAATACACTATTATAAGCAATCAACACTAACAGCAATAGGGTAAACCCCTTAATAAAACGACAAAAGCCTTACCCAAGAAACTCAAGCACTCCTGAAAGGCAAGCGGGTTTACCCCAATCAACTCCAATGATTACTTCATTGAATGCAAACCAATTATATTTTCTTCAGTATCCATAATGAGTGAGATAAAGCCATGCTCACCGATAGAAAATTTACTCTTAAATACCTTGCCGCCGTGAGTGATTGCCCTGTTCTGCTCAATTTCACAATCTTCGCATGAAAAATACACTATTGTGCTGTTACCTCCGGACGGAACACCCTCCATTTTTACAAGCGCGCCCGATATACCCATACCTTTATGCTCCAGTAACTACTAAGCCGTTTCCCCAGAGGGTATGGGTATGAACGGCTGACCTGTAAAAGCATCATACATGGCATCGATCACATTATGTCCATGTTTGCG